>VOFC01006877.1_pt1 | contig 69086 bp, 94 predicted proteins | sample 5384161 | NCBI WGS metagenome assembly VOFC01 (sample SAMN12384722, study PRJNA508395) | human gut metagenome | isolation source: healthy gut B | host: Homo sapiens
GGCTTTTCGCCGCTGTTCCAGCTGGCGTACAAACTCCTGCGCGCACTGGGCCTCCCGGTCCGCGTTTTCCATCAGCACACAAAACTCGTCGCCGCCGATGCGGTAGCAGTAGCCGCTGCGGGCATAGGCTTTTTTGATGCAGCGGCCGATCTCGGCCAGACAGACATCTCCCTGCAGGTGGCCGTAGCGGTCGTTGATCTGCTTGAAGTCGTCCACATCGAACACCACCAGCACCCGCCGCGGCGGCGCATCTCAGCAGTGCGGTTCAGGTAGCTGTTCTGATTCAGCAGCCCGGTAAGGGCATCAATTGGTTCCACATCTCGCTGCAGTAGATAAAGTACAGCACCGACAACAGGGTAACGCACAGCCATGTAACGTGAAGCTCCGGCAGTGTCACCTGAATGATGGTCTCAATGAGCAGGAAGAACATCAGAGGATAGATCAGCGCCCGGCTGCGGTTCTGGAATTCCCATTCATTGTGGCTTGTTTCACCCTTTGGACTTCTGTGATCTGGTCAGCGAGCCGACCACCTCACAATGGGCGGTCTGGGGGAAGAGATCAACAGGGGTAAAGCCCTCGGCGCGGTAGCCTTTGGCGGTCAGGAGGGCAAGATCACGGGCCATGGTCTCGGGGATTGCAGCTGACGTAGACGATCCGCTTCGGGGCCATGCGGGCCACGCTCTCGATGAACTGGGGGTGGAGCCTTCGCGGGGCGGGTCCATGAAAATGACATCTGCTCTCTGCCCGGCGGCCGCCGCTTCTGTGATCCACTGGGTGGCATCGGCGGCAAAGAAGCGGGCGTTTTTCACGCCGTTGTGCTTTGCGTTGCCGATGGCGTCCCGGACGGCATCCCGGTTCAGCTCCACGCCCACCACCTGCTTTACCCTGCCGCTGGCGGTCAGACCGATGGTGCCAATGCCGCAGTAGGCATCCAGCACCACCTCTTTGCCGGTCAGGCGGGCGGCTTCCACGGCCAGACCATACAGCACCTCGGTCTGGTCATGGTTGATCTGGTAGAAGCTCCGGGGGCTCAGGGCGTAGGTTTTGCCGCAGAGGATGTCCAGAATGAACCCCTTGCCGTAGAGGACCTTCTCTTCCTCGCCCAGCACGACGCTGGTGCGGCGGGGGTTGTAGTTCTGCACCACGGTGGTCACGGGGACATGGCGCTTTTCGGCTTCGGCCAGCAGAGCACGGACAAAGTTTTTTCGCCCCGGGCAGAACCGGCTGGGCGGTCACCAATACCACCATCACCTGCCCGGACACCACGCCGCGCCGCAGCAGGCAGTGGCGGAGCAGGCCGGTGCCCTTGTCCTCATTGTAAGGCTGGTAACGGCAGGTGCTGGCCGCCGCCCGCACCGCCTGCATCACAGTGTCCAGCACTTCGTCCTGCAATAGGCAGCTTTCCACGGGCAGCACTTTATGCGTACCTGCCGCATAGATGCCGGACACCAGTTTCCCGCCGGGGCCCGCTGCAAAGGTAGAGATCACCTTATTGCGGTAATGGCAAGGGTTTTCCGCGCCCCGGATGGGAGCCACCGGGCCGTATTTCCCCACCAGCTTACGGACAGCAGCTTCTTTTTGTTTGAGCTGCTCGGCATAATCCAGCCCCAGCATCGGACAGCCGCCGCATTTTTTTGCTTTCAATCTGCACTCCATCGTATATCCTTCCGCCTCTTGACAAAACAAGAAAAAATCACTATACTACAAATAGAAAAGGCACTGCGACAAGCGGTTAGCCCTTTTAGGTTTGAGGTTTAACTAGAAAACCGTCACCGTGCAGGGTGGCGGTTTTCGCTTTTCACCTTGATGGTAAATACCAGTCCAAAAATATGGAACGTCAAAGTAATAGGCATCGCTCTCACCTCCTTCCGGAAGTGTGGGCTAACCGCCTGCCGTTATGTGCAGTACCTTTTCGCATTTAATTTTAACACATCTCTCGACCGAATGCAACGAAAAAGCTCCCGTGATGGGAGCTTTTTCGTTTTTCCGTTACCCATAGGGATCGCACAGGTCGTATTCTTCTGCCTCCTGATGCTGCTCCTCCAGCACCCGGATGGCCTGTTCCAGCTGGCTCTGGGAAGCGCCGCTCTCGCTGGCAAGGGCGCGGACCGCTTCGGGCAGGCTGCCGCCGAACAGGGTGTCCATCCGCTGGCGCATGGCCGCAACGCAATAGGCCCGGCGGGTGACCGTGGGCAGATAGGTGTTCTGGCTCCCCGCCTTGCCGCCCTTGACCCAGCCCTTTTCCTCCAGACGGTACAAAAGTTGAGCACCGTGGCCGGAGCCCAGCCGGTGGCGGTCAGCTTTTCACTGATGTCCCGCCGGGTGGCCGGGGCGGGGCATTCCCAAACCGCCAGCAGCACCTGCTCCTCGGCGGCAGAGAGTGGTTTCAGTCTGTCTGAAAGTCCATACACCGGTTTCACCTCCGATTTTTTGCTTTTACATTTGTCTCATTTCAACACGATTATACCATACCCGGCACAAACAGGCAAGCAGTAAAAGTGAGGAGCCATGCGGTAAAACCAGCATATTTTTACATTTGTCTTAAAAAGTGTTCTTTGTCCAAGGACAGTTGTGTGTTTTGTGCGCTCAAGGCAGGCAGAGCAGTCCCATCTTTGTGCAAAGATGCTCTTGTTTTTGCACCCCCGGAACCGGTATACTACGGACACATCAAGCACACAACCGCCGCAGATGCGAACGGCGGTACGGATAGGAAAGGGAGAGTTCCATATGGCACGAGTATATAACTTCAGCGCGGGTCCCAGCATGCTGCCCGAAAAGGTGCTCCGTCAGGCACAGGCAGAGCTGCTGGAATACGGCGATTCCGGCCAGAGCGTGATGGAGATGAGCCACCGCAGCAAGTGGTTCGATGCCATCATCACGGAAACCGAGGCCACCCTGCGCCGGGTGATGAACATCCCTGACGATTACAAGGTCGGCTTCTTCCAGGGCGGTGCCACCCAGCAGTTCGCCATGGTGCCCCTGAACTTTATGACCGCAGGCAAGGCCGATTATCTGGTCACCGGCAATTTCTCGAACCTGGCTGCCAAGGAGGCCGCCAAGTTCGGCGAGGTGAAGATCGTTGCTTCCAGCAAGGACAAGAACTTCACCTACATCCCCGATGTCAACGCCATCGACTACGACAAGGACGCAAGCTACATCCACATCTGCCAGAACAACACCATCTTCGGCACCCAGTACGTTGAGGTACCTCAGGTGGAGGGTGTGCCGCTGGTGGCGGACATGAGCTCGATGATCCTCTCAAACCTGTGGACGTGAACAAGTATGGCTGCATCTACTTTGGCGTGCAGAAGAACGTAGCCCCCGCCGGCATGGCCATTGCCATTGTCCGGGACGACCTGCTGGGCCACGCCGCCGACACCGTGCCCACCATGATGAACTACACCACCCTGCTGGCCAAGGACAGCATGTACAACACGCCCCCCTGCTGGTGCATCTACATGACCGGTCTGGTGCTCAAGTATCTGGAAAACGACATCGGCGGTCTGGAGAATATGCAGAAGATCAACGAAGCCAAGGCCAGGATCCTGTACGATTATCTGGACGGTCAGGAGTTCTTCCACAACCCTGTGGAGCACCGCTACCGCAGCACGATGAATGTCACCTTTACCAGCCCCGACCCTGACATGGACAAGAAGTTCTGCGCCGAAGCCGCCGAAGCCGGTTTTGTCAACCTGAAGGGCCACCGTCTGGTGGGCGGTATGCGCGCTTCCATTTATAATGCAATGCCCACCGAAGGTGTAGAGAAGCTGGTGGACTTCATGGAGAAATTTCCGCAAGGCAAATGCCTGATTTGTGTATAGGAGATAGGAAAGTATGTTTACGATCAAGACCCTGAACGCCATCAGCCCGGTGGGCCTGGCAAAGCTGAACAAGAATCTGTTTGATGTTTCGGTGGACACCGATGTCCCCGATGGCATTCTGGTGCGCAGCGCCGACCTGCTGAACACCACCTTCAACGACAACCTGCTGGCCATTGCCCGCGCCGGTGCCGGCGTGAATAACATCCCGCTGGATCGCTGCTCGGAGCAGGGCATCGTGGTGTTCAATACCCCCGGTGCCAACGCCAACGCCGTGGCTGAGCTGGTCATTGGGATGCTGATCGCAGGCAGCCGCAATGTGGCCACCGCCGCCCAGTGGTGCCAGGGCCTGACCGGCGACCCCGCCATGGCCAAGACCGTGGAAAAGGGCAAGAAAAAGTTTGTGGGCAACGAGATCAAGGGCAAGACGCTGGGCGTCATCGGTCTGGGGGCCATCGGCTCCCGGGTAGCCAACTGCGCCATTGAGCTGGGCATGGAGGTCTACGGCTACGACCCCTACATCTCCATTGATGCCGCCTGGAACCTTTCCAGCCAGGTCCACCACTGCGTGAACCTGAACGACATGCTCCCTCTGTGCGACTACATCACCATCCATGTTCCCTACCTGCCCACCACCAAGGATACCATCAACGCCCAGACCCTGGCCCTGTGCAGGGACGGCGTGAAGATCCTGAACTACGCCCGCGGCGAGCTGGTGAACACGGATGCCCTGCTGGACGCCATGGAGACCGGCAAGGTCTCCGGCTACATGACCGACTTCCCCAGCGAAGCCATTTTGGGCAAACCCGGCATCGTCTGCACACCGCATCTGGGTGCTTCCACCCCGGAGGCCGAGGACAACTGTGCCGCAATGGCCGCGCAGGAGATCAGCGATTACCTCAAGAATGGCAACATCACCCACTCGGTGAACATGCCCGAGGTGCACCAGCCCCGTGCAGGCGGCAAGCGCATCTGCATCATCCACAAGAACGAGCCCGGCATGATCAGCCAGATCACCGCCCTGACCACCGAAGCGGGCCTGAACATTGAAAACATGGTGAACAAAAGCAAAAAAGAACATGGCTTACACCATGCTGGACGCGACCGGTGCCGTGGACGGCAGGCTGGCTGAGAAGCTGGCCGCCATCCCTGCTGTCATCCGGGTGCGCATCCTGTAACACTGCCAACCCTTAGCTTTCCCCTCGCCCTGTCTGTTCGCAGGGCGGGGGTACAGCGTACTGTCGGGCCAGCGCAAGTGGGGGCATTCCATCCCCCGCCCAACTGCCTGCGGCAGTCGGGTCCCACCCTCCGGACACTTGCTTGGGGAGCACCCCGCCGTCCCTCCAGGCAGGTCTGCTGATATAAAAATCCCCCCTGCCGTTATACAGCAGAGGGGAGAAAGAAGATCAGAGTGTTTACAGCTTCTTGCCGGTCAGGAGCTCATAAGCCTTCCTCGTACTTGGCAATGGTCTTGTCGATGACATCCTGAGGCAGATCGTAGTTGCTGTCGGGATTGGCCTTGAGCCAGTTGCGGACGAACTGCTTATCGAAAGAGGGCTGACCGTGGCCGGCCTCATAACCCTCCAGCGGCCAGAAGCGGCTGGAATCGGGGGTGAGCATCTCATCGCCCAGCACCACGTTGCCGTTCTCATCCAGACCAAACTCGAACTTGGTATCGGCAATGATAATGCCGCGGCTCAGGGCATACGCGGCGCACTTCTTGTACAGGGCAATGGTGTAGTCCCGCAGCTTGGTGGCGTAGTCCTCGCCGTGGCCGGGGAACTGCTTTTCCAGCACCTCAATGCTCTTTTCGTAGCTGATGTTCTCATCGTGATCGCCAATCTCAGCCTTGGTGGAAGGAGTGTAGATGGGCTCGGGCAGCTGCTGGGATTCCTGCAGGCCCTCGGGCAGGCGGATGCCGCAGACGGTGCCGTTCTGCTGGTAGCTGGCCCAGCCGCTGCCGGTGATATAGCCGCGCACGATGCACTCGATGGGCAGCATGTTCAGCTTGCGGCACTTCATGCTCCGGCCCTCAAAGGCAGGCGTGCGGAAGAACTCGGGCATATCGGCGGTATCCACGCTCAGCATGTGGTTGGGCAGAACATCCCTGGTGTAGTCGAACCAGAACCTGCTCATCTGGGTCAGCACCTTGCCCTTGTTGGTCACTTTATTTTTCAGGATCACATCAAATGCAGAGATACGATCGGTGGCAACCATAATGAGGCTGTCGCCATTGTCATAGATCTCGCGGACTTTGCCTTCCTTGATGGGCTTGAATTCAGTCATAGCAAACACTCCATTTTTCCTGATAGCTCTTTCATCAACGTCCTCGCCCGCTCCGGCATTGCAAAGCAATGAAGGACAGGGTGAGCCGTTTTCCGTTTACCTGTTCAGTCTATCACACTTACTGTCCGTTTGGAAGAAACAGATTCCAAGGAAAATCGCCCGCAATTTTCGATTTCTTCGTGAAAAGTGTCAAAAATCAGCAACATTTTTCGTCGAATTGACGGCTAAAGTCGTACTTTCCCGGTTGACAGCGGCTCAGAACATGGTATCATTGAAGTATCAGAATTCAACTGCATCAGGAGGTAAGACCTATGGGTAAATTCCCGAAAGACTTTTTGTGGGGCGGTGCCACTGCCGCCAACCAGTGCGAGGGCGCTTACAACGAGGGCGGGCGCGGCCTGTCCAGTGTGGACGTGGTACCCTTTGGCCCCGACCGCTTCCCCGTGGCGCTGGGCCAGCTGAAGATGCTGGACTGCGATGCCGAGCACTTCTACCCCTCCCACGAAGCCATTGACATGTACCACCACTTCAAGGAGGACATCAAGCTCTTTGCCGAGATGGGCTTCCGCTGCTACCGCCTGTCCATTGCCTGGACCCGCATCCTGCCCAACGGCGATGATGCACAGCCCAACGAAGAGGGCCTGCGCTTCTATGAGGAGCTCTTTGATGAGTGCCACAAGTACGGCATTGAGCCGCTGGTGACCCTGTGCCACTTTGATACCCCCATTGCCCTGATCAAAAAGTACGGCGGCTGGAAAGACCGCCGGATGGTGGATGCCTACGCTCACTACTGTGAGGTGCTGTTCCAGCGCTTCCGGGGTAAGGTCAAGTACTGGCTGACCTTCAACGAGATCAACATGCTGCTCCACATGCCCTTTATGGGAGCCGGTCTGCTCTTTGCGCCCGGCGAGAATGTGCAGCAGGTCAAATATCAGGCCGCTCACCACGAGCTGGTGGCCAGCGCAAAGGCCGTCAAGCTGGCCCATGCCATCATGCCCGATGCCATGGTGGGCTGTATGCTGGCCGCCGGTCAGTTCTACCCCGCACCTGCGCCCCTGCCGATGTGCAGGCCGCTGCCGAGGCCGACCGCGACAACTACTTCTTCATTGATGTCCAGTCCCGCGGCGAATACCTGTCTGGGCCAAAAAACGGATGGAGCGTGCAGGCATTGCCCTGCAGGTGGAGCCGGGCGACGAGCAGCTGCTGAAAGAGGGCACTGTGGACTTCATCTCCTTCAGCTACTATTCCAGCCGCTGCGCCACTGTGGACCCCGAACTGATGAACAAGGCCAGCGGCAATGCCATCATGGATGCCGTCAAGAACCCCTACCTCAAGGCCAGCGATTGGGGCTGGGCCATCGACCCGGTGGGTCTGCGCATCACCATGAACAGCCTGTATGACCGCTACCAGAAACCGCTCTTCATCGTGGAGAACGGTCTGGGTGCGGTGGACAAGGTGGAAGCAGATGGTTCCATCCACGACCCCTACCGCATCGACTACCTGCGGGCCCACATTGAGCAGATGGAAAAGGCCATCAACGAGGACGGCCTGCCCTGCTGGGCTACACCACCTGGGGCCCCATCGACCTGGTCAGTGCTTCCACCGGCGAGATGAAGAAGCGGTACGGCTTCATCTATGTGGACAAGGACAACGAGGGCAAGGGCACGCTGGCCCGCAGCCGGAAGGACAGCTTCTACTGGTATAAAAAGGTCATCGCCTCCGACGGCGAAGATCTGGCCTGAGCCAACTGTGAGGAAAGGAATCATAGCACAAGATGACGACACCCCAAATCATTGCGCACCGCGGTGCATCCTATCTGGCCCCTGAGAACACGCTGGTCGCCTTCCGCAAGGCGATGGAGATTGGCGCGGACGGTGTGGAAATGGATGTACAGAAGACCTACGACAACGAGCTGGTCATCCACCACGACTACATGGTGGACATGCACACCGACATCTCCGGCCAGATCTACGACCTGACCATGGGCGAGCTGAAGACCCTGGATTTTGGCAGCTGGAAAGATGCCATCTACGCCAACGAGAGGATCGCCACGCTGCAGGAAGCGCTGGAGCTCTGCGCCGGCATGGAGGGCACGCAGGTGCAGCTGGAACTGAAAAGCCCACTGCAGGACGACCCCGACTTTGTGCCTCGGGTGCTGGATGCGGTCCGCGCCGCCGGGCTCACCGATCGGCTCACCCTCATCTCCTTCCACCACTCCCAGCTGCGTCAGGCAAAGCAGCTGATGCCCGAGCTGAAGGTAGGCGCGCTGACCTACGGTGCCTTCCTCAGCATGGTGCTGCCTCCGCCGGTGGTGTGGAAGGATCTGGGTCTTGTGAACAGCATGGACGAGCCCTTCAGCGAGGAAAACTGCATCGACCTGCGGAATAATCTCATCTACCGCACGGTGGCCGACAAGGTCGATATGCTCCGTGCCAACTTCCCCGGCGAGACCGTGGAGCAGGTCATCGGCCATCTGGAGGAGCAGGCGGATGTGGCTACCTACATCAAAACGCTGGATTTCCCTGTGGACATCGTCAGCTGCGAGTACCACACCGCCTATTCCAACCCCGAGCTTGTGAACCAGCTTCACGCCATGGGCATCCAGGCCGCCTTCTGGACCGTGGACACCCAGGACGCAGTCCGTTCCCTGCTGCCCCTTGGCCCTGACTGCATCGTCACCAACCGGCCTGACCGCGTGCGGGAATGGGTGAATGCGGAAATAAGAAATAAGAAGATCACAAAACGTTCCTGTGCAGGATATCAAAACTGCACGGGAACGTTTTTTATGTCAGAATGCAAAAATCATTATGAAAACATACCGGCCGTTTCTGCTTCTGCCGGTCTTACTGTCGGTATTTGGAATATAATGATCCCATAGGTCATTTCATCGATCTGTACGCTCGCAAATCCGACCTGAACTTTTGCACTTTCAAACGTACACTCAGTCGGTTCTAACTGAGCCACATGATCGTTAATTTCTTCCAGAATCAACCGTCTTTTTATCGATTCATAATACTCACTTTCATACGCAACGTTTTTGAAATATGAAACATAATAGGCATTCGTATCGCCGTTTTTCACCAGTTCCTGGCTCAACTCTTCTGACACGGTATCCAAATGCGCACTGTCTCAACTTCCCGAACCACTTCCACAACCTTTTCAGGCGTACAACTCGTCAGACAAAGCGCAATCAGGCTGCTGGCAAAAATCGTTGCCGTACATTTCAGACATCTGTTTCATGATAGTCTTCTCCTGTCACCGGCATTTTCAATCTAACGAAACGACTTCTCCAAGGGGATGCTATATGCTCATAATACCGGTTATTTTGTCGATTTGTCAACAACCAGATCATTTCAGACATCATTTTCTCTTTTTCGACAGGAAAAAGCTCACGATAATATCGTGATTGCACAAAAAAAGTGCCTCAAAAATTTTAACAAGATGCTTCTCTGCAATCCGTTCTGAACCGCCTAATGAAACCATGTCTTTCCCCGCTCTCTCCAAAGTGAGAAAATAGTACCATAAAAAATGTATTTTTGAAGCAGTCTGAAAAATGCAGAGACCAGCAAGCAGGACTCCATGGAGAAGCAGCCCTCCAATCGTGCAGAGAACCAGATACGTCCCTTTACTGTCGGCAGAAAGAACCGGCTGTTCAGCGACACGCCTGCCGGGGCAAGGGCCAGCGCAGTGATCTACAGCATTGTGGAAACTGCAAAGGCAAACAGCCTTGTGCCCAGAGTATCCAGCTTTCCGCATTCTGACATAACAAAGCTCCCCCGTGCAGCTTTGTTACGGTTTTTGTGCAAAGCATCGTGATTTTCCACTGTAATTTCTGTATCCTTTGCCGTATTTTGCAAGTCAGAGTACCCATTGCATCCCTTGAAACCGTGCAAAAACAGTGCAGAAACCGTGCACTTACTCTGGGATAAATAAAAAATGATGATTTTTAATCCATGACTTGGTGGCGATTTGAGTGACCACAAAGGTAAATTTGATACACGGAAAGAAGAATGCCCACTCGTCTGAGGAGTTCTCAGGGGAGTGGGCATTTCTGTATAATGGCATTTTGTATATGTCACTTGCCACTTTTAGCATGGAGGTTGCCATTTGGGGAATGAAGTTTCCACTTTTTATATGGCAAGTTTCTGCGCTTTCCGCATTGCTTTTCACATTTTCCGTACAACTCCGTGGTGCTGTCCGCGGTCTCTGGCGGCTGCTTTTCTCCACAAAGCATGACCTTGGCAGAGAAAACGCCATTCTGATGGGTAAATGTGCTTGCACCGCCGGTCTTTTCTGCAATATGCTGGACAGACTGGATGCCGATCCCGTTTTCCTTTCGCTTGGACGAGCGGAAGAGCCCGCTTTTTTCGTTGACTTCACCGTCAAATGCGTTTTCCACTTCGACCAAAAGAAGCCGCTCGGCATGGACATACGCGGTGACCTCGATCTTGCGCCGGGCGGGTGCAGTGCGCAGGCTGGCTTCGAATGCGTTTTCCAGAAGATTAGACAGCACCAGACACAGATCGATCTCGTCCACAGGAAGCACCTGTGGTAAGTCGAGTTTGGCACAAAAGGGAACACCCTCACGCTTTGCAAGGGCACAATAATAGCCGACAACACTGTCCGCTGCACGGTTTTCGCAGAAATTCATATCCAGATCCGGGATCCGGGAGACCGTTTTTGCAAGGTAAGCCTTCAGGTTATCCAGATCTCCTGCCTCGGCCAATGCGGAGATCTGATTCAGCTGGTGGCGCATATCGTGCCGCGCCTGCCGGGCTTCTTCAATGGCGGCTTTCAGGCTTTCATAGCGCTGCTGCTGCATGGAAAGAAACTGATTTTTCTGCTGCAACCTCGCATTCCGGTTAAGGCTGTTTGCCATCAGCAGAAAGATTGCATTGAACATAAACATCAGAAACAAAAGTGCGATGCTCATAACGATGTAGACCTGCAAGACCCGCCCTATACGGAGCGTTATCTGGTAGCGCGGGGTTATAAAAAGATTCAGCAGGATGAACACCATCGGCAGTACCCAGAACACATACCACGTCTGCGCAAAATTGTCATCCTCCACCATTGCGCGCGTACTGCGTGGGTGGCGGGATAATAGGCTGCGGCAGTGATCAGCCAGCAGACCGCATTATAAAAAATGCAGGCAGCAAGACAGAACCACGGCTTATCCGGCGGCAGCTGCTGCCGCAGTGTGATCGCCGTGCCGATGGCGCGGGATAAGCTGTTCAGGCAGGCGAACACCGCGCAGACCGCCAGCGCAATCGTTCCGGACTTCCAGAGAGAGGAGCCGCAGCGTTTTGAGATACAGGAAAAATTGCCACAATCGTTATGAGCAGCAGGGGGAACGCGGTCGGGAGTTGAAATGATAGCAAAGCAGTCCACCGCCAAGGCAAAGCCCGAGCAGCAGCGGCACCCCCATGCTGCAAGCTTTGCGGGCGACAGCTTCAGATAGGAACCTACCGGAAAATACGCGAGCAGCAGGCCGGGAAACACAACGGTAAGCTCCAGGATCGGGCGCAGAACATCCTTCAACCCACACGCCCCCCTTGCAGCAGAAATTCCATAAACGCCTGTCGGGCGGCTTTCAAAAAGCTCCTGACTGACATAGACCTGGCTGCCGTCCGTCATACAGAAGGCGGCATCCTGAAAATCAGCAGCATTCTCCATATTGATGATCGTACCGCGGCCACAAACAAACAAAAAAGCGCGGGTCCTTTTTTGAGCGGCTCTGTGAACGCCTTGAAACTCTGGCGCATGGCAAGCGTTTTGCCGGCAGTGGTGCGGATATTGATGATGTGGGCGAAATGCTCGGCGGATATGATATCACGATAGCGCAAACGGATGTCGCTGCCATCCACCTTCACCGTCAAAACCGGCTCCGGGCGGGGGAGTTTTGCGAGCATTTCATCCAACAGACCGGACAACTCGGCCTCTGAAAAGGGCTTGACCAAATAATGAAATGCCCGTACCTGAAACCCCTCGAGTGCATGGTCTGTCGAGGTGGTGGTAAAAACCAGAAGACAGTCTGCGTCTGTTTTCCGAAGTTCCCTTGCCGCATCCATGCCGCTTAAACCATCCATGTAAATATCCAAAAATGCGGCGGTAAAGCGCTGCGCTTCTTCTGCCGCCAGAAAAGCTTCTCCGCTGTCAAATTCTAAAAGCTCTGCTTCTGTACCGCGCTGGCGCAGCTGCCGTGCCAAGCGCTCCTTCAGCAGCGTGCGCTCCGTACCAAGGTCATCGACGATCGCAAATCTCATGCTGTACCAAGAAGCTATTGCTATAGCTTCCAACCTCCTTTATAAACTCTTTCATCCTGATTATAGCACAGTTGCCTGGTTCTGTCGCAGCAGAAACCGGGATTTCGTGCCGGAAACCGGGCTTTCGTGCCAAATGCCTTGAAAAGGCTGCGCCTGCCCGTATACTGAAGACAGAAAAACCCCAACGACGGCAGAAAGAAAGGAGGGGTGTTGTGCATCGAATCGCCGTGCTGACAAACAGCATGGCGCAGGAAGCCTTTTTAGCAGAGCAGCTCCTACGGTTCTGCGCCGAGCATTGTTTGTTTCCCCAAATGGATTGTTACCGCGATCAGGAAAGCTTTTTTGAAGCCGCACACAACGAGCCGCTGACCAATGCCTTGATTGCCCTGCCGGGTGTCGATGGCTTGAACGCGGTAGAGCATCTGCGCACACTTTGTCCCCAAACGCGCATCATCTGGTGCAGTGACCTGAATTTTTCGCTCCACGCCTTCCGGCTGCGCGCAGACTACTTTCTGCTGGAGCCGGTGACCGAAGACGCTTTACGGCAGGGCTTTTGCAGCTGGCTGGATCAAGAAATCCGGCAGCGCCGCTCCGGTCTGACCGCAACGAACACAACAAGGAGAACGGTTTATGAAAAAGAGAAATATCATCCATTCTGCGTTAAGCCTGTCCCTGACAGCTGCCCTGTGCCTTTCCATGGCTGCCTGCGGCGGAACGCAGCCCCTGCGGACAGCAGCGCCGCTTCGGCAGCCCCTGCACCGTCCGCTGCGGTACAGCCCCGCGGCGGAGGAACCCTCTACGGCACTGCCCGTGAAAGGCCCTGCACCCCAAGCAGGTAGATGAGAACCCCTACATGGCAAAGAGCGATGCCAACATCCACCATGACGGCTACAATACTGACTCGACGGATGAGATCCTGCCGCTGGGCATCTACCCCGAGATCAACGTTTCCTACGAGAAACGAACGCAAACGCTTCTCCCGCCATCTACTTTGACAGCTACGGTCATGCCGTTGTGCCGCTGCTGGGCGGCATCGCCATCCGGGACCTGAACGCCGAAGAAACAAAGACGCTCGGCTATTTCTCCCCGAAGAAGCATGACGGCGGCGGTTACGTTATCCAAAGCTCCTATACGTTCCTGGACTCGGAAAACCGCATCGTCTGCCCCACGAGCAACAATCATGTGCTGATGCTCCGCGCAACAGATGAAAGCGGCAACGTGCTGCCCGGAATTTGAAAAGGTGCTGGACATCGACATCAAGGCTGCTGCCGAGGCTGCACTTGGCAAGGAGCTGACCCAGAATCTTTTGTCCGTGGTTTTTGACTACGACGGAAACCTCTGGTTTGCAACGGGTGGCTTCCGCATTTATCCGCAGCGCCAGCAGCAGGGCGTCATCGGCTATATTGCCCGTTCTGCCATTGATGCGATCCTGAATGGCGAGCAGACTGACCTTTCAAAGGCTGTCTTTGTCTACGAGCTGACCCCCGGCGAGGGTGCCGAGAACGGCATCGCCGCCTCCAAGGAGGGTGCAGTGATCCTCACCAACCAGAACTGCTATCTTCTGCGTGCAGAAGAAGGCGTAAACGTTGTGTGGTGCACGCCGTATGAGAGCGCGGGCGCAAAGGTGAGCGGCGAAGGCGATAAGACCACCGGCGGCGGTCTTGCATGGGGCGGCGGCTGCTCTCCCACCCTGACGCCGAACCTTGTGCTGTTCACCGACAATCAGGACCCCGTGAACCTTCTTGCGCTCGATATGAAGACCGGCGAGGTGGTGGCAAGCACCCCGGTGCTGGATGATCTGCCCGAGGGCTATCAGGTAGCCGTTGAGAACTCTGCCATCGTCTATGATGACGGCGAAGGCACCGTAAGCACCATCGTCTGCAACTGGTTCGGCGCGGGCAACGCAGGTCTGGCAGACCCCAACAACGACTCCTCCATCCAGAGCTACGCCAATATTTACGACCAGAACTGGCTTATGAAGGGGAATGTTCTGGGTCAGCTTGTGGATGGCCAGCGTATCGCTGCGGTGCTCCATGATGTAGCGGTTCACACATTCCCGGTACTCGCCAAAATCGTAGCCGGGATCCAGCGTTTTGCCCTCAGTCTGTTCCAGTACCGGTCGGCAAGGGCCGTGTAGACAGGCTTTTGCCCTTCTACACCGTCCACCAGAAACTTGATAAGCTCCCGCAGTTCCTGCCGCATTTCCTCAAAGCGGAGCAGATCGTGCGAGGTCAAAAATTCGTCTGTCTGCACCTCCCGAATGAGGGACAGCTTTGCCTGCACCTGCGGGATGGTAGCTTTTCCTTCCAGCAATGCCGCTGTGCTGCGCAGCTGCTTCTGGGCGCGGCCCAGCCCCGGCAGACCTTCCAGTTCACAGAGCAGCAAGCCATACACAAAGTTATCGAACCGCTTGGCGGCTTCATCTTTGTCGTCCAGCGAGATGAGCGGTGCCACCTCTTTCATCAGAGTACCCTTGTCCGTTTCGGTCAGGCTGACAAAGGCTCCCGGCTTCTGATAGTGTTCCACGGCCTGTCGGTGCAGCCGCACGGATACCAGTTCCGGGTTCAGCGCTCCCACTTCGGCACGGCAGGTTTCTGTTAAAATTTTACGCCAGTTCTGGTATTTTTCGTCCGCATAGGCTCCATCCTGCAGCGCGGCGGCAATCCGTACCTGCTTGCAGAAAATGCTCTCGGACAGGCTTTTGGTGTCCGCGCTCTCGTAGCCGTTGGGTTTCTGACGGAAAAATTCAAAGTTGCCGCAGTAGTCGAAAATCAGAAAACGCCGTTTGCCCGTATATTCGCCGTCGATGGCATCCACGCAGGCAAGGGACGGGCAGAGCCGTGTACCATGGCCGATCATCTGCCAGAACTTCGTTTTGCTGCGTACTTTTTTGAAGAACACCAGATTCACGCACTCCGGCACATCGATGCCCGTGTCCATCATATCCACCGAGACCGCAATAAACGGCGGCTTGTCTGGCTGTTTGAAGTCGTCAATGATGGACTGCGCATAGGCATCATCGCAGACCACCCGCTGGATGAATCCCGGGTACTGGGTCTCCAGCTGCGGGTAGAGCTTGCCAAAGCGTTCCCGGATAAACTCCGCGTGGCGCTTGTCGATGCGGTCGCCGCCTGCCGTCTGGATGCCCCGTTCCATCAGATCTTGCAGCACCGTGTCCACGGTGTTGGCGTTGAAGATGAACTTGTTCAGCTTTTCGGATGGGATAAAGGTGGGCAGGGTGTCGTCCTCGGCAAAATCGTCCTCGTAGCGCGCCTTATCCTCCGGTGAAAGCTGGTCGTAGTGGATGCCCTCTTCTGTGAATTTCGTCTTGACCTCGTAGTTGTAGTAAGGCACCAGCACATGGTCGGTGTAGACCGCCGTATCGTAATCGTAGGCGTAGGTGGGGATGCCGTGTTCCATCTCGAAAAAAGTCGTAGGTGTTGCGGTCTACATCGGTTTTCGGGGTGGCGGTCAGACCCACCAGAATCGCATCGAAATAATCAAAAATGGCGCGGTATTTCTTGAAAATGCTGCGGTGGCTCTCGTCCACAATGATGAGGTCAAAGTGGGCGGGCGAAAACAGCGGCACGCCGTCCTTGGTCTTGGCGTTGTCGATGGCGTTGAGCATGGTGGGATAGGTGGAAAACACGATGCGCGCGGCCTTATCGTCCTTGGAGGAGCAGAGGTTGCACAGCGACTGGTCGGGCAGATACTTTTGAAGTCGTCCTTTGCCTGCTTGACCAGCGCGGTGCGGTCCGCCAGAAAAGCACATTGGTCACATGACCGCCCCGGCTCAGCACATCGGTCAGGCTGGATGCGGTGCGGGTCTTGCCCGTGCCAGTAGCCATGACCAGCAGATTGCGCCGGAAGCCCTGCGCGATGTGGGCGCAGACAGCCCGGATGGCATTTTTCTGGTAGTAACGGTCGGTGATTTTATCGTCAATTTCGATGGTGTCCAGCGGTTTTTTCTCGGTGCGGCGGTTCATCAGTTTCTGTAAATCGTCCTTGCAGAACACCCCGCTTACGGCACGCTGCGGGCCGCTCTGCTCATCCCAGAAATAGGTGGTGTAGCCGTTGGTGGTAAACAGCATCGGACGGCGGCCAAACTTCTGCTCCAGACAGTTTGCATAAAGCTGAGCCTGCTTGCGCCCGATGTTGGGGTCTTTGGTGCTGCGCTTGGCTTCAATGACCGCCAGCGGCAAGCCGTCCTTGCCCATCAGCACATAGTCCGCATAGCCCTTCTGCCCCAGCACGCCGTTCATGTTGTCCACTTCGTACTCGGTGCGCACATCGGCATCCGGCCCGGTGAATTTCCAGCCCATGGCCTTGAGGTCGATGTCGATGATCTTCTGCCGCGTCTCGGCCTCGGTCAGGTCGGCGGCGGTAAAACTGCGGCTCTGCTGGTTCTGCTGTTTGCTGGCTGTGTACGCCGCCGAAAGGCTCTCCACCTGCTTGCGCAGGGCTTCCAGCTCGGCATCCTTCTGGGTCAGCAGGCTTTCCTGTTCCCGGATCTTCTTTTCGTCCAGCGTTACCTTTTCGCCGGGGATGGCTGTTTCGTCAAAGGAGCGCTCCACATAGTCCGTGCCGTAGCGTAATCCACCCACTGGATGAAGTCGAACAGCCCCCGCAGGCTGAACACTGCATCCGCCGCCGACACGCTGTGCCCCGTATGTACCGCCAGATTGCCCGCCTTCACGATGCTGGGCAGCACGCTCCACACATCCCGGTCCACCGCGAACCGGAAACTCGGCTCGTGCAGAAGGGATTGCAGGTTGTCCTTGTAGGGCATCGTGATGGTCTTATCTGCCGCATACACCCACTTCACCGCCAGCTCCAACGCCTTCCGGCACCCCACCGCGCACATCGCCGGGGAGGTGGAGAACACTTTCTCGGCCTCGATGGCAGAATTGGCGAAGAGGGAATATTCGGGGCGGGTGGAGAGATAGGAGAAGTTGGACAAAGAATCAGTTATATTATCCACCGAAACATCTGAATATTCTGAAGTAACATTATTAGGCTTTTTTCTTGCCAAATTCTCAAAAACGCCTCGCATATCAGATTCGCTTGCTTCATTTATTAAAATCGGAGAAACCTCTGCAAATAACTCATTCCATGTTACATCTATTTCTCCCACAATATCTATGTAGCTACCTCTGTACGTTCTAGCGCTATAATCAAATCCTAGCGTTACCAAATCATCGCCCTGTTTAAGCATTGCTGTCCCTTCCGGGGCTTCCACACTGATTTTTTTTCTATTTTCTTTCTCAAGGCCTCGTTTTCTTTTTGAAGCCGTGCAATCTCTTTTACGGATTTTTCGTCAACTGCACTGCCTGCTTTTACCCATCCTTCTGCTGGGAAATTTTTCATTAGTTTTACCATGCTTCGAGACACAACAGAACCAAGTTCTGCTCGGCGTTTCCCAGAACTTGACCAATTTCTTTTTCTGCAAGTTTTTTAAATTCTTCTAGTTTCTTTTTTTTCCCTCGTCAGTCTGCTCACTTTTTCCAGTTGGTATGGATGCTGGATTTTTATGTACAAATGAAATGATGGGCTTCCCTGTTTTAAGAGCATATTCAAATTCCATTTGAGTATAGCTAATCCCATCAGGGCCAACACTTCCATACCGACCACCGATAATTAAAATATAGTAATCACAATCATCAATGACGCGCTTAATAAGAGACCATTGGTCTTCGCTGGATGCCGGGAAGAGTTCCATACCTGCTGGAATACAATCAAGTTCCAAAAGAGCTTGCATCACTTCTTTGCGCTCATCTTGTAGGTCATCATAAGTCGAACTAACAAAAAACCTGATATCTTTTATCAGTGGTAATCATCTTTTTACTCCATTCCTGATAATTTTATGCCCATCCCAATTCTGCCGCAATTATTCCCAAGCACACGCAAAATGCCTGTTGCTGATGTTCCGCATCCAATTTATTCACAGCTTCACACAGATCATATATTGCTTTTACAGCCTTTTGAACCTCTGCATTTTGGTCTTGCTGATACTGCCACATCGTCTGCGATGGAATCGATTGATAAAAGCTCTGATTCACATAGGTCGGATTAAACATCTGATCGTAGAACTGGTTCATCGTATGTGCTCCTTTCGCATCGTCGAAATACCATATTTTTCCTCATTGTAGCATACACCTTATGGTATTTCAATGTTTTATACAAAAGGATGCAAATTTCGACATGTATTTCAGAATTTTCACCAGAATCATGGTGCTCACAGGGAAACTCCCGCCGTCACGGCTTCGTCGTGCCACCTCCCTCGAGGAGGGAGGCTTTTGCCCCACCGCTACGCCAAAGGCTCCCTCCCAGAGGGAGCTGGCAAAGCCGCTAGGCTTTGACTGAGGGAGTATCTTCCAGTTCCTGAACCCGCTTTCTGACTTCCAAAGCAATTGCACTGCAAACTTCTTGAAAGCTCTGCTCTATTTCCAGATTAGAAAACCGAATCACCTTCACACCATATTCGGCAAAAATGGCGGAGCGTTCTTTGTCGTATGCCAGTCCCTGCTCATCATAATGCTGTGAACCGTCCACTTCCACGACCAGCCTTGCAACGTGACAATAGAAATCCGCAATAAAGCCATCAATCGTTTTCTGACGCTGAAACCGCACGGGATAGCCACGCAGAAAATCATACCAGAGATGATTTTCCTGTTTGGTTGCGTCCTTGCGCAATTCTTTTGCACGAGGGATCAATTTTCCTTGATATGGCAATGACATCTGGACGCGCTCCTTTCTGGAACTCCCTCCGTCACGGCTAACGCCGCGCCACCTCCCTCTAGGAGGGAGGCTTTTGCCTACTACCACCACATAAAGGCTCCCTCTCAGAGGGAGCTGTCACCGAAGGTGACTGAGGGAGTTACCCAAAATATTCCTGCATCAGCGCTTTTTCATCAATTCCAGCTTTTCAAGGCTCTGCGGCTCACTCCCTCCGTCACGGCTAACGCCGCGCCACCTCCCTCAAGGAGGGAGGCTTTTCCTCGGGCCGGAAACTTTCCCTCTTTGTCAAAAGGCTCCCTCCCAGAGGGAGCTGTCACCGAAGGTGACTGAGGGAGTTACCCAAAATATTCCTGCATCAGCGCCTTTTTCATCAATTCCAGCTTTTCAAGGCTCTGCTGTACAACTCCCTCCGTCACGGCTAACGCCGCGCCACCTCCCTCAAGGAGGGAGGCTTTTTCTCGGGCCGGAAACTTTCCCTCTTTGTCAAAAGGCTCCCTCCCAGAGGGAGCTGTCACCGAAGGTGACTGAGGGAGTCACCCAAAATATTCCTGCATCAGCGCCTTTTTCATCAGTTCCAACTTTTCAAGGCTCTGCTGTACGATTTGCTTTTGCCTATCTGCACATTTCACAAATGATATAAAAGCTTTTTGCATTTCCATGGATGGAACAATTTGACGATGCATCTTCATAATATTTGTATTTAAGTTTGGTTGCGTTCCTTTTTTCTTAGAATTGCCGTTTTCCTAAAATATTCAGTCATTTGAGTCAAAGAATATAACAAGAATATTTTATCGAGCTTTTCGTCAATATCTTCCATCGCAAGCCATCCATCGTGAATACAGCCATCAAATGTAATAATTCTTGCAAATCCTAGCAATGAAACCCCACAATTTGCAAAAAAAGCTTTCCCGCTTTTATCATACGGCTTTTTTTTACGCCCTCTTGAATAATATATTCCTTCGTAGAATTCAAGTAAATGTTTTCTCCAGTTGTCGTATCACCGATTTTAATCCAAGGAATAGTTCCTCCCAGATACCTTTCAATTGGACGTGGTGAACCGCCTCTAACAATCGTAACAATTCTCCAAGAGGATAAGTCATCCATTTCTTATTGTTAACATTTATATCTCCAAACATCTCCACAAACCGTGCCTTTACCAGCTCGTCCAGTTTGGCAAGCTGTTGTTTGCGAAGAAAAATCAAATCGTCCACTTTTCTGAATTTTTTGTTTTCTTGCTGGTTCAATATCTGGCAAGGTAACGACATAATTTTCAAAGAAAGTTTTTTCAACGATGTTTTTGAACCTGCTTTAAAAGTTGCGCCACAGTCCCAATGAATTGAGATGCGAAAAAGTCCTTTTTGATTTCAAGAAAAAAAAATAGAGCCATTATTCGTTATTTTGTCGCATCTGGCAAATAAGGTTCTTGAAATTCAGTGTTCCAAAGCCAATTCCGTTTTTCACAACCGGCAATTGCGGTTTTGCCAATCGGCGCACGAGACGATAAAATGACTGTTCCATTGTCGGCAGATAATTTGTGATTTTTTTCTTTTACTTCTTCAGTAATTTGCCGAACTGAATCCATAATGTAAAAAGAATCTTCGTTCAATTCAGCAGGTGTTATCCATTTGATGTTGCCATCCCAGTAGGACGTAACAGATGTTTTTGGTGTCGAACCAGATACAATAGTACAAACCTCTCCCAACTTCGCCATCACATCATCTTCTCCAACTCTGCAAACCCTTGGTGATCTCCATTTCCAGCTCATGCAGGTGCAAGGATCTCCGTGGTCGAGGGGTACTCCACCGGCACATACTCCACCTTTTTGTACTTATTGATGGATAAATCATACCCATTGGCGGCAATTTCTTCTTTGGGCACAAAAAGAAACTCTGCTCGGTGCGCTTGCGGTCGGTTTCGGCATCAAGGTTCTGAAACCGGGCGATGATGTCCGGGATGTCGTTTTCCTTCACCTCGGTGCGCTTGTCGTCCAGCGAAAAGCCGTCGGCTTTCATATCGTAGAACCACACCTTGTCGGTGCCGCCCGCGCCGGTCTTGGTAAACACCAGCACCGCCGTGGACACGCCTGCGTAGGGCTTGAACACGCCGGAGGGCATGGAGATGACCGCCCGCAGCTGATGGTTTTCAATCAGTTCTTTTCGGATGCTCTGATGTGCCTTGCTGGAACCGAACAGCACGCCGTCCGGCACAATGCAGGCGCAGCGTCCGCCGGTTTTGAGCATCCGCAGGAAGAGTGCAAGGAAAAGCAATCCGTCTTTTTGGTGTTGGTGACGGCTTTCAGGTCGTCGTTGATGCTCTCGGCATCCACAGTGCCCTTGAACGGCGGGTTCGCAAGGCAAACGGTGTACTTGCTGCAAATGGAGTTTTGCTTCGACACGCTGTCCTTGTAGTCGATCTCCGGGTTCGTGATGGAGTGGAGCATCAGGTTCATGGCCGAAATGCGCAGCATGGTGCGGTCCGTGTCAAAGCCGGTGAACATCGGGCCGGCAAAATGCTGCCACTGCTCCGGGGTCATGCTGTCCTCGTAGTGGGCGCGGAGGTACTGCGCACTGGACACCAGAAAGCCCGCCGTGCCGCAGGCCGGGTCACAGATGAAGTCGTCCGGCGTGGGCTGCACCAGCTCCACCATCATATCAATGATATGCAGAGGCGTGCGGAACTGGCCGTTCCGACCCGCCGTTGCCAGTTTGCCCAGCATATACTCGTACAGGTCGCCCTGCATATCAAGGTCGGCAATGTCGTGGGTGTAAAGATCCTCCAGCCCGGTGATGATCTTTTGCAGCACCTGCGGCGTGGGAATCAGGAACATGGCATCGTCCATGTACCGCGCAAAGGCGGTGTTGCCCTCGTCCGGGCGGGTGGGGTCGTCTGCGATCTCCACCAGCTCGCCGTTTGCATCAAAGTCCGGCAGACGGCCATACTTCATCTTTTTGATGGCAGGGAACACCCGCTGCTGCATGGTCAGGAAAATTTCGCGGGAATCTTTATCCTTGAAGCGGCTCCACCGCATAGATTGTCCTGCCGCGCTGGCCGGGAAGATGTGCTCCATCTTTTCGCCCGCCATGTTCTCAAAATCTTCGGTGGCAAGCTCTTTCTCGTCCAGTGACCGGATGAACATGAGATAGGTCAGCTGTTCAATGACGGTCAGCGGATTGGTGATGCCGCCTGCCCAGATGTCCGTCCAGATTTTGTCTACCTTATTTTTAATGGCTCCTGTTACCATGCGTTCCTCCTGAATGTTTGCCAATCGCAAACGCTTTGCATCTTGAATTTTTGGTGATAATATCACAATTTTATTATAGCAGTGTACGATTGCATTTTCAATGTAGAGTGTTTAGCAGAAGTGCTTTCTTGATCGCAAGGCAAAAAGGTAGTGGAAGACTGGATTCATATGGTAGTCCAAGCTTCGGCTCGGTTCGCTCTATGTCCAGGAAGGGATGTTCGCCGGATAATTCTGCTTGTGAGGGCTTTTTCGGCCGTCTGAAGAACGAAATGTTCTATGGCCAATTATGGCAGAGGGTAAGTCTTGACCAATTTATGGAGATACTGGATAACTATTTACATTGGTATAATGAAAAACGGATAAAGCTCACATTGGGTGGGTTAAGTCCGGTAGAATACCGACAAAGCCTTGGACTCTCCTTGCTGCGCCTCTGTATTTTTTTCAGACTGCTCTCAAAAATGCATTTTTTCATGGTATTATTATCGCATTTTGGAGAGAGCAGGGAAAGACATGGTTTCATTAGGCGGGTACGAGCGGAAGAGTTATCTGTTTGCCCCAGACCGGTATAAAAATATGGTGACTACTCAGAGAAAACACGTTTCCACAAAGAAACAAGGCACCCGACGTTTAAATCGGGTGCCTCGTTTTGTTTGTCACGCAAAGTTTCCCAGACGAAATTTCCCAAAGGCTGCATCTGCTTGAGGCGCTCCGGGTGGGTCAAAATCGCTATATCCGGCAGATGTTCGAATCGGATGCCACCCGGCATTACAAACCCTAATGTTAAAAAGCATGTGGTTTCGTTAGGTGGCACTTATTTTCGTTTTAGAGTGAGGTTCAAGCTTGTGACAATTTGAAGAAATTGTTTCTTTTCAGATTGATTGGCCACGATTCCAAGCATGACCGCCGCATAAAGAGCCGTATAAAGAAGGACTCCTGCACCAAATTTCCAAATGGACCCAGCTGGTTCTATTTTAAGCTGCTGCTTCAGAATCAGTGCACTCATTGTCAACAAAACTGCAGTAATGATGACTGGAGCTGTTTCTTTCCAGAATTTTTTGATATCTAGACCAGCTTTTTCTCTGGAAATACCAATTCATAATCAACCCACTGGTCAGGAACATGGAAACACCTGTTGAAAGTGCGGCACCTACAATTCCAATCAATTTTGTAAACAAGACAGTTGTTACAATATTCAGGACAGCGCTCAGGAAATAAATCTTTGCACGAAAGCCATATTGCCCCTTGATCTGCAGAATGCAAAGCCCGAGATTCTGTGCAAGATCGATGGAAAAAGGAAGCATAACGATAATTGCAACCCAATAGGCTTCTTCGTAACCTTCTCCGACCCACAACAGCAGAAATTCACGTCCGAAAATGATGAAGCCGGACAAAATTAGAAGAATGATGTAGAAGGTGATTCGTCCTATCCGGATGAACAAATCCGAGACTTTCTGCAAACCGTTTTCTTCCTGATACAAAGCGCTGATTTTTGGATAAAAAACACCGGAGACCTGTGTGCCGAACTGCATATACATCATGTAAATTTGAGCGCCGACAGAATAAACGGCAACGACTGCGGTGTTGAACATCCGTCCCAAAATGACCTGATCTGTTTTCCAGAAGATCTGATCCGCAATGCTTCCAAGCAGGATGGCAGCAGAAAGACCGAGGATGCTTTTCACGATCCGGGAATCTTTGGGCTGTTTTGTGATCCGTATTTTTAGTTTTTGGGTCACATAGCCATACCGAATTCCAATGGTCAGGATGTTTAGAAGGACGATCACCACCGAGACTGTGATTGCATATGGGATCCGACTGACGCACAAGATGACCAGAAGCGGTTGGATGACCTGCATCAGGATGGATAATATCCGCAAAAAGGTGTACTTTTCATGCCCGGTAAGCACAGTCAGATAAACCGAACCCTGCAAGGTGAAGGTCATATTTACGAACAGAAGGATCAGAATAGCAATGCTTTCGTTCAGCTCCGAGGTGGTGAATGAAGCTGCATAGAAGCTCCGGAAAGCAAATATCACAGCAATTCCTACAAAATCCAGAAGGAGTGCCAGAAAACGATAAATGCTTCTTGCCATCGACAGGGTCACAGAGGCTTCTTCATGGTCGCTGCGCCCCAGTGCATTGCAGTAATTTCTTAAATACCGGCTGATACACATGACTCGAAAACAGTGACATACGAAAAGAATGAGCCGACAATCTGATACAGTCCGTATTCACTTTGTCCGAGAAAGTACAGGAGAACTGGAACGTAGATCATACTGACAACTACGCTCAGGAACACTTGTATATAGGATAATATTGCCCTTTTTTTCGTTCGTTCATGATTTCGATACCGTGTCTAACGTTCTCTTTATTTTCCGCCCTACTCCGAACAGAAGCCACGATAGAAAATACATCCTATGAGCCAGCAGAAAAATCAATATCTTGGAGTTTCGATTCAGATACTGTGCACCTGGACATTTTTTTTCAAATATTTTTGATAGCAATCCTTCTGCAAAAAGTTCGTCAATTCCAAGCGAAAAACCCGATATTCCGCTAGACGGAAAAAGCTGAAATATGCCGCAAAACTGACAGCTATTCCGTTCAATGTCGAATAAGACGCACCGATTTGTTCCAAATGCCTATATCTATATTGATTTGCAAATGCCTGAAGTTTTTTTGAAACACTGCATCCCTTTCTTTTATTGCAGGATTCCGCCGCCGGGTAGCAGACTGTGGGTTATTCCGATAATTGTAATAATCATATGGAGAGAATGCGATGGAATAGGCCTCGCTGAATGCATGGCAGTTGAACAGCAAATCCTCCCCCGGACAAGTTCCCGATCAATTTTCAAGTTTGTCCGACGAAGGAAATCACCACGGTACAGTTTCCAACACATACTGGCGAAGTTTGTCTCCGGAAGGCCATTCTCCGGACGCCTTACGCCACAGGCTGATAAAGCCAGCTCTTCCGTTATAGCACTTTCTAGTTTATGCAACTCCGTCATATTTTCCGGCAAATTCATGTGACAGCCAAAGCATACGATTTCTGCATCCTCAAATTTCGGCTCTAGCACCCGAAGCTTTTTCATCGTATCAGGCTCAATGGTGTCATCCGCGTCCACGAACATTATCCATTTCCCACGGGCCAGCTCTATGCCGTGATTTCTGGCTGAACTGCACCCCTGATTTTCCTGCTGGATATACCGGACTCGCACATCTTTGGCCGCCCACTTCCGGGCAGTGTTTCCACTTCCATCTGTTGAGCCGTCATCGATTAAAATAATTTCAATATCCAGTTGTGTATTTCCGCATACAGTTTGAAGACATTCTTCAAAATATTGTCCCGCATTATAAACCGGGATAATGATGCTAATCCATGGGCTTTCATTCATTTCAATGACTCCTCGTTTTATCTCAAAAATGTCAGGAAGTTAATATGCACATTTTCAACAATAGCATTGCCCGATACGGCATTCTTTAAGAACAAGACTTTCTATTTCACCGCATATGTTCCTGAATGAACTTTTCAAACTTTGGAATAAAATAGTGCTGATACAATATTCTTTTGCTCAGACTTTCACGATACCGGTAAATATTGCGGAATGCAGGACTCACTTCTTCTGGACTTGTGGCGCTTTCTTTCATTTCTTCCCGATGTTTTTCTACCCATCGCATGGATTCTTTTGTTAGATTTATTATAAAAACTTTTTTCTGAAAAAAACCTCTCAAGCTGTTCATGCTTAAGCTGGCAAGCATCCACCACCGGAAATTTACAAATGCATTCCGGATTGAATCATTTTCTGCAAGACCAGTTTCTTTAACGGCATTCACAAGTTCTGTATACTGAAGTTCGCTTTGTTCATACATCGATTTCTGATATTTCGTTGTTGCGGCATTTTCGTTCAGATGATTATAATTGTATCCCCTTTGAGAAATCAAATTAACTCCCGAAACATATCGGAGATACTTTTACAAGAAACACAGCATCTTCACCAATAAACAGCTTTTCCGGAAATGCCAGACTGTTTTCTTCAATAATTGCCCGTTCATAGATTTTGCCGCATCCTGCGCGAAAATAATTGCCGAGGTCATAGTGGGCAGTTGAGCGTGTAAAAATCGCATTTGCGATTAGCTCCTCCTGACACAGACCTTCCTCTCAGCTCCTCTGTCTTCAGAACATTCCGAGGCCAGTAGCATACAAAGCCCCAGATATTGATGCAGTTCTTCTGGTATTTTTTAATGCCAGTTCAACAATGTCCTCGTCCAGCCAGTCATCAGAATCCAAAAACACAACGTACTCTCCGATGGCACTCGAAAGACCCATATTCCTTGCCGCAGAGACTCCGCTATTCTTTTTTTATGAATTACCCGGACACGAGTATCTTTTGATGCGTATTCTTCGCAGATTTTCCCAGTTTCGTCCGTGGAGCCATCATCTACAAGGATAAGTTCCAAGTTCGGATAAGACTGGTTCAATACACTCCGAATGCATTTGTCTATGAATTTTTCAGCATTGTATGCAGGCACAATAATGCTGACTAGTGATTTTTTCTTTTCCATCTTATTATTTTTTAGCTGACATTCCAACGGATGTCCTTATATTTTGTTTGTGTACAGTTTGAGCAACGCTTTGATATGGATGATATTATTCTGCCCTATCAGCCTTGCAATCCTTCTCTTGAATTTGTTTCCGGATCTTGTCCACGACGCAGCATAATGGTGAATGGAGTATGTATCCTCACACAACAGATTTTCACCACCGTACGGATCAAAATACCGAGGAGGATAAACTGTCACCTCATCCAACTCCGTAATTTCACTGTTGCTCACTTTACCATAAGAGCGGATCACGGCATCGTTCAATGCTGGGCAAGCCAGTTCGCGCGCACGCAAAGGAGAAAATGTTAAATCGTCATACGATTTTAACATTTTTCAGTAACACCGGATTAGATTTTGTTGCACCAAAACCTAATCCGGTATTACATAGAAATTCATTTTGCTGAATTCCTATGTAACACCCATGCTCCCGAAGGGAGTCGAGATTTTTCGAAGCTCCACATCCGTATCCAGATAAATGCCGCCATTATCATACACGACCTTCAGCCGAGCGTAATCCGAAACAAACGCCCAAACCTTTGCTTTATAGGCTTCCCTTACAAAAGGATGTTGTCCCACATCAAAATTACTTTCATCCCAACGTATGATTTCATAGTCCGGGCACATTTTTCTCCATGAGGCAATGCACTTTTTAACCTCAATCGGGAGTTCCTTCCCGCCAAACCAGCAATAATGAATAATTTTAGGTATCATTGCCTTTTCTCCTATTCTAACTAGAATCAAAAGTACCACTCAAACGGATATGTTGTCTGCCATTCTGGAGTCCGATAGATTGTGATAATGACTCCATACAGCGCAAATAGAATCAATGCTGCAACTGTTACGATCTTTCTATTTTTTCCACGTTTCAACTTTGAAGCTTGTTCCGAAAATTCCGCCACAGCATAAACAGAAAATATCCCTGAAAATCGCGTTAAAATTGTTGCCTGATTTGCCGCAATCAAAATTACAATATTTACAAGTGCCATGCGATATAGCGACAACTCAACTACGCTCTGCCCTGCTTCCCATTTTTGATTTTTGATCCATCGTGGAACCATCAACATCAGTGCGTAGACAATAATTTTCAGAACAATTGCCAGCCGTGCCTGTCCGTCCATATACGCACCTGCCACGTAATATTGGTATTTAGGAAATATCCTCAATAGAAAGTTTATCATCGGCCACATCAGCAGAACAATTCCAACAGCACAAACTGCCATCAGTCTTTCAAACTTCCACTTCTTTTTCAACGAGTTCACTCGATGCTCTTCAAACCACCAAAGCATCGGCCATGTCAACAAAAAACATATGCTACAGCATGGAATTGCGCTGCCAGAATCACAAGAACAACAAAGCGAAGCAATCTCTTTTCAATCAGCATATCATATGCAAAGAACAATATTGCCATCGCAAGTGCCTGCCGCTGTATGCTCATCCAGCCATCAATTTCCAGCATCTCAACGATCAGACAGACAAATAATCCCGGTGCTTTACACCACTTATTTAGCCACCGAGCGAGAGACAGATATACAATAGCTCCTTCTGCAATCAGAACACATTGTCGACTTGAAAACAACCTTGTCAGGACATATGTAAATAGCATATACCCCTTCTCGAATCGTCCATTGGAGAGGACCATTTTCAGCGTCATTTCCTTTACAGCTTCAAATAGGTCAGTATACGCTCTGGTGTCATTACCAATATTTTCGCTATGGAACATTGTCATCAACGCCAACGGAAGCAACGCCCAAAAGAGGTAAATTATCTTCTTTTTCTGATTCATTGGCCAAAATGCTTTCATAGCATAAGCTGTCAAAACTTCATAGCCCACTAAGCCGAGAAATTCTACTGTTGCAAGCACACTTTCCTCCATAATTAACCATTTATCCACCAACAATAGACTTGTTCTAACCGATTTCCGCACCCTATATTAGAGAAGTTGCTTAATTTTAGGCGATCGGCATATTGCTCCCTCTTTGCATTTTTTTCGTAACGCTATTTCAAGCCGACTTGCCCAAGCCTCCGGCGTATCGTTCAAACTCACATAATCAACAAGATCTGTATATACCATCTCACGCGTAACTGTATCAGATACTACCATCGACAATCCCATCGCCTGTGCTTCAACGCCTGTTACTGGAAGTCCTTCAAAAAAGCTGGGGAGAAAAAATGCATCCATGCCCTGATACAATTCCACCGTATCGTTCCGGCTTCCCAAAAGCTTTATATATTTTGTAAGCTTTTTCTCTTCTATATAAGTTTTCACCCGTTCCTCAAGTGGTCCATTTCCAACCCACCAGTATTCTGCATTCGGAACATTTTTTAATAAGCATTTAAAAACGTCAATTGCAAAAAATGGATTTTTTGCTCTGCCAATCGTCCTACCGTTCCTACTACAAACTTGTCTGTAGCATTCATCTTTTGCTGCACAGATTTACGCATCGTTGGATCAAAGCGGTATTTTTCTGTTTGAATCACATTCGGAATCACCGTAAACTCTTGATCTTCGAACATTGCACGGCCTGCCAGCTGTGAACATGCCGCATAATTTGTCGCCAGCGAACGCAACACTGGAAGAAAAAACCGATTTCGGAACGCTTTAGCAGGTGTCTCTCCCATTTTTGAATTATGACTGTGCAAAATCCGTACCGGAACACCTGCCTTTTTGCGCACCACATCATTGGAATAGAAATATGCAGGGTATTATCATGGATGATGTCATACCGACCATCCGACAAAATTTTATTACAGACTTTAACATGCTCAGGAAGGTTTTTGATACCCGGAAGAAAAAAACATTTTTCCACCTGCAGCCTCTACCTCAGCATAATAAACAGAGTCGCCCTCTTTGTAAGATACAATATCCACCTGCACCTCATCATGATTGAGATTACGCAGGTAATTCATCACAAAGCTTGCCACACCGTTTGCAACAAAAAGATTAGGAACAAGCATTAACACTTTTATTTTTTTTCATACAATTCTCTTATATCTGTAAGAACGAGTCATCCACATTCATGTCAACTTTTCTCATAACTAGATATTTACTTTCTTTTGCCCTCTGCAAATCATCTTCTGTTAAAATATCCGGGCTGTTCGCACCTTTTTTAAAATGTAAATATGTAAGATAGTCTGTATTTTCATCAGCATAAGGTGACAACATCACCAATGTATGAAAGAAGGATTCATCCGGACAAGTTGTATTTTCATAGAATTTATAATATTCCGGATGTATAGTGAGGTACTGCATAATCCAATCAATTGTTTCTTTCTTTAATGCCCACCATGAACTTCCAAAATAGAAATCTATCCCTAGCTGTTTTCTCTCGAAAATTTTCCACGTCCGATTGTATCCTCCGGTGAATTCAACCCACCCCCTCTTGATGATCTTTTGCCACGGTTTTCTGCCAATAAGTTTAATTGGAAAATAGATTTGATTTCGTTTATCCAAATTGTTTTGTTTATGGTTCCCGTGATTTTTACTATCCCAATACTGAACAAAATTCACGCCGCTGTGTTTTTCAAAGAACTTTACAATTTCACCTGCTGAACGAAGCGGCCAATCCTGCCCGCTGATTAACCAATAGTAGTCATAGCCCCCCTTATACCAGCAACAGCTGTATTCAGAAGATTTAGCGTTGCCGTAACCTGCGAAATCTGTGCCCATTCCACCGAAACACGCTGTTCATCCGGAAGCACAAACACATTTTCTCTATGAATAATTTTATCTGCAAAGTCAGCCTTCTTATCAATATGAAGATAGCAATCAATATCCGGGTGATTCAACCTCTCCAGAAGAAGGTTGATCTGTTTCGGATTTTTATGGCATTGAATCAAAATTGCAATTCTCATGTTTTCCTTACTTTCTCAGTACTTTCTCAAACATAAACTTTCGTAGCCAGTTCGGAGCCAACGCCGACCCACTACGAATCACACAGCTCTTTATGTACTGCCATTCTCCAATAAAGTCTTGTTCTTTCATGAATTTAAACAGCCTTGCCTGCGTCTTGGCATACTTCCAACCAGCACGCCGTTTATACATATCCGAGCCTGCCCGCATATGGAGCAACGGCTCCTGAATGTTGTACCCCTGATATCCGGCCATTAGCATCCGGAGCCAAAGGTAATAGTCCTCCAGCAAATAGAAGTCCTGATAGGAACCAACTGCCTCAACTGTTGATTTTTATACATCACGCAGGGGTGATTAAACGGATTACGCTTCTTTGCAAACTCCACAATTTCCGCATTTGTCTCCGGTGGCACACGCTTCGCATCGACGGTATTCGGATCAGTAGTAAACTCTTCCACGATGCCGGAGCAAATACTCACTTCTGGATGCTCGTTAAACGCAGCAAGCTGTTTCTCACAGCGATCCGGATACGCAATATCATCACTGTCCATTCTGGCAACCAGTTCATTTTTGCAATGTTTGATACCCTCATTCAGTGCATTTCCAAGTCCACCGTTCTTTGCGAGACGAACAACATTCAGCACCGTACCCATCTCCTGTTGCTTTGCAGAAATCACTCCATCCAATGCATCATTCAATGGACCATCGCACACCAGCACAAAATCATCCGTCGGGAGTGTCTGTGCTTGAATGCTCTCAATTGCTTGCTTCAAATACTCTGGTTTTTCTCTGTGATAAACTGACATCAATACAGAATACTTGGAAGCCATCATGCAGCCTCCAGTTGTTCTTCATGCAGTTGCTCAGGGAAGACCAGAATATCAAACGAAGCAATGTAAATTACCTCATTCCATACCCCCCCCGGATATTTTCAGGTTCGTGTACTTAATCACATTTTTTATCATGTACCAGCCCTCATAATAAGCGGCCTCTATCGGGTTCAATCCGACATACCGATATGTATTCCAATTCATCTTTGCAGCCTTGAACTTGTTGCCCGACTTCGATGACTTTGTAATTCTGTAGATAAGCAACGGCTCATCTACACCATAGGCTTTCATTCCTTTTTTTCAGGATGCTGAGCCAGATGGCAAAGTCCTCGTGCATCTCATCTCCGACCGCATAATTTTTCGCATATAACTCTTTGCGGACTAGCGCAGAGGAATTAGATAACACATTCTGTTTCAGCAATTGTCGATAAGTCACTTCTGATGGAGCACGAAGATACCAGTCAATTGATGCCCCTCCGAATCCATAAAAGCAGAACCTGTAAAAAAGGAGGTCAGCATTGGTTCTTCTCTGAAGGTCAATCTGCTTTTCCAGTTTTTCCGGTGCCCATGCGTCATCACTGTCAAGAATCGAGATCCATGAACCTTTCGCTTCTTCCAGTCCATGCTTGCGCGTATAGGACACACCGCTGTTCTTTACATTAGAGATAAGACGGACACGACTATCCTTGGCCGCAATACTTTTGACCAGCTCTGCCGTTCTGTCTGTTGAGCAGTCATTGACCACAAGAAGCTCAAAATTCGTGTAGGTCTGGCTCAAGACTGAGTTAATCGCCTGCTCTATTGTTTTTTCAGTATTGTACGCTGCCATAATGATACTGATCAGCCCAACATCCTCCTGCATCATTCTTCCGTCTCCTGTTCCATCGCCGTGGTCGCACCTTCTGCCACACCTCCCGTGCTCTCCGGCATAAACAAGCTCTTGACGGTTGCCAGCATGATCTTCAGATCCTCGATCAGGCTGGGATGGGCGATGTACATCAGGTCCATCTGTAGCTTATCGTAGGGGGTGGTGTTGTACTTGCCGTACACCTGCGCGTAACCGGTCAAACCAGCCTTTGCCTGTAGCCGCAGTGCAAACTCCGGCATCTCTTCGCAGTACTGGGCAGCGATCTCAGGGCGTTCCGGGCGCGGACCTACAATAGACAGATCACCTTTTAGAATATTCAGCAATTGAGGCAACTCATCCAGGCGGCAAGCGCGGATGATATGGCCGACCTTGGTAATGCGGTCATCCTTATCACCTGTAGAAAGGCGGGCTACACCGTCTTTTTTCCGCATCAACTCGCATGGAACGGAACTTGAGGATTTCGAACTGCTTGCCGTCCTTTGTCAGCCGAACCTGCTTATAGAATGCAGGGCCCCCATCCGACTTGACTGCAATGGCTGTAGTCAGAAGCAACGGGCTGAGAATTACCAGTCCAGCCAACGAAACCACAATATCCATCAAACGCTTTACAAACAGATACTCCGGGCTTGCCATGTAGCGGCCCACACGCAGCATGGGCAGATGGAACATATGCATCGGCTGGGCACCGCTCATAATCACATCGCCCACACGAGGGATCACAAACACATTGATGCCCTGTCCCACACAGTATTTCAGGATGATATTGCGCTCATGGCTGTGGACACCGCTGATGAACACGCTCTGCATTCCATCCAGCAGGCTCAGGTCGTTCAGGCATTCCTCAACGTTCAAGGTCATCTTGACATCGTATTTTTTGAAAGACCGTACTCATTGATGAGCTTTTCCAATCCATGACGAACATCATAAACGACTGCAGTCGGCTGGGCCTGGAATGTATTAAAGTACCATCCATGCGCCAACTTCGCCCAGATTGAGGCCATCAGAATCTGTCCGGCAATCGCTGCGATGCCCGGCAGAAGATTGCAGAGCCGCCGGGCCATCAGGCAGATGACAATGTACAGGATGCCATCGGTTGCCATGGCTGCCAGCACCTGCCCATAAATCAATTCTGAAATGCGCTGCAAAGACATCCAGAACGCATCGTAAACTTTTCCCAGCAGGAAGAACAGTACCGCAAATAGACCGATCATGGCCCAATTGCCCTTCCAGCCAAACTTTGCATAGACCTGATATGAATAGTACAATTCCCAACAAAGTGCAAATGGAATTGTAATCATTACCAGATCGATGATTTTTGCGATTTTCAACATCACATCATGCTGAAATTTTGACATAATACCCCAATAACTCCTTTAGCTTTTTTCATTTTTCACAACTTCTTTGACCCACTTTGAAGTAACTACTCCGGGTCAAACGACCGACTACACCAACCGATACCTTCTCCCGTTTTATGGTCGGCTGAGACATTCAGATTTTCGCTTTTCCTCTTAGGCTCTTGTGCCAACTTCAGCCGGTCACTGGTGTCCGTTTTATAGTCCGCAAACGCCTTGTCCGTATTCGGGTCATTGGAGTAGGCTTCGTACACCACATCTGGGTTGACCCCTGCAAACCACTCCAGCACATGGGACACCATCTCGTCCATGTGTTCCTTGCCGGCGCAGAACACGATGTACTTGCCGGATTTGTTTGTGATATGATGTTCAAATACCTTATCTAATCCATCTGTTTGTTCCAAGGCACAGCGCAGGGCATCCAGATACTTTTGATTCGCATCCTGAATGCCGGGAGAGCGTAAATTGTCCACCCGCGTCTGGTAGCGAGCCAAGTCTTTCTGGTACTGATAGACGGTGGTCACATAGTTCGGAGCAAGCAAAATACCCCTGACGACTGCTTCGTCAAGGTTCATCTCACTTGCAATATGTCCATCGAAATGCTCTTCAAACATATCACGGTCATTATCCAGATATCGGACGTTTGTTGTTGTCAGTCCTAGAAGTTTTGCGTCAGAGCATAACTTTAATAAAAAGCCACCTTGTTCACCCCTTTCCGCAATTCAGGGGGTATCCTTCACATAGAAAATGGAGGATACCGTTCCTTTGACATCATTGTCTATAATCTCATCTTATTTTATCATGGTTATATCTGGGATTCAATAGAAATCATCATAATGTATCACATTTGACCCTGAAAAAAAAACATCGCGAAGGCCGGATTGTTTTTGTGTCATGCCCAGTTCTGTATAATAATTCCAGCTGTAAACGAAGATGGAGAAAATAAGGGGTCAGATGAGGGTCTAAACAGCAGGAGGAAACAGCGATGGCGCGACGGGGAGAAAACATTCGCAAGCGTAAGGACGGTCGGTGGGAAGGCAGGTACATCAAGGCGCGCACACCGGAGGGAAGATCCAGTGGGGTTACGTTTACGGAACGGCCTATGTGGAGGTCAAACGGGTGCTGATTCAAAGGAAAGCCGAGGCGGGCTTTTACAACCTGAATCGAACTGACCTGACCTTTGAAGCACTGGCCGAGGTATGGCTGCATTCCTGCGGAACAGTATAAAAAGAATCCACCTATGCGCATTATTCGTACACACTGCACAAATATCTTCTTCCGGTTTTGAGCAAGGTGCCCGTTGCATCCCTTGAGGAAAGCTTTCTGGAACAGGCCATGCAGCAAATCATCACGCCCACAGATGCGGCACACAAGCCACTGGGAAACTCCTCTGCCCGGGAATGCCTCTCGATGCTGCGACGTATCTGCAAATATGCCGCTCATTTACGTTTGATTCGTCCAATAGAGCTGGAAGTTGCGCTGCCAAAAGCCATCGACAAAATTTCTGCGCCTCTCTCCCCGGCGGAACAGCAGCGACTTCATCAATATGTACAGGCGAACCCCACGCCTCGCAAAATCGGCTTACTACTGGGGCTGGAATTGGGGCTTCGAATTGGTGAGATCTGCGGCCTGCAATGGGGCGATTTTGACCTGAAACTTGGCACGCTGAAGATCAACCGGACGGTCTGCAGAATTTCCTGTGGAAACGGCCATACAAAGGTGGTCATCCAGACACCCAAAAACCGCACCTCCCGCCGGGAAATTCCACTCCCAAAGCAGCTGCTTATTATGCCAAAAAGCTGTGCGGAAGCGCCGGAAATGCTGCATGGTTCCTTTCCGGCAGCGAGTCCAAGCCCACCAAACCCCGCTGCTACCGGAAAAGCATCAAAGGAAATCACTCTAATTTCTCCATTACTCAAATGGAAGATACCGCTTTTTAGTATTCCTCTTTTTTTTGCAGAAGGGTACACAACTGCTTTATTTTATGCTAAAAGACCCCTGCCTACGCAAAGGCAGAGGTCCGATTTTTTCATAGTCTGGGGAGAATACTCAACTTTCCGATTTCACAGAATGCGCACGGCCTTCCAGATTTTTAACTCCCCCGGTCACCTGTCACCATAAGACCCGAATAAATGGAAATGCAAGAGACTGCATTCCTTATCCGCCATCAGCACTTCAACAAGAACTTCATCAAAGGCACAACCTCGATCTTAACGTCAGAGTCATTGATGATTTTTTCTTCTTCATACGTCACGATCACATAACGGTGCGTTTCTGTCGTGGTGGCTGCAAATTTTTTCAGATTTCCGACTTCGCGCTCATAGGCATCCCCCTGAATGGAATACGCCACCTGAACGACCTGCCTTGCCGACGGAACATAAAAAATCAATGTCGATTCCAGTCTTGGGAGATTTCAGATAAAATACGTCTTGCGGATGGTTCTGCGTCAGATAAACCGCAACCGCATTCTCCAACAGTGACGGCTTCTTATCATCCAAAAACAGGTTCAGCAAACCATTATCACTGAAATAGTACTTCGGGTTGCTTTCCTTCTCTGCAAATCTGGCGTAATAATTCTGAACGCTGAAGATCAGGTAAGCATCCTTTGCATACTGAATGTAGTCGATGATGCTTTCCTTTCCCACTGAAATACCGATGGATTTCAAAAATACCATGCAGCTTTTGTGTAGGAGATTTCGCTCTTAACAGATTCTGCCAGCTTCTTCATCAGAATTTTGATGGCATAGTCATTCCGAATACCATTCCGTGTAATGATGTCACCGAGAAGAATCTTCTGATAGACGCTGGAAATGTATTCACGCTTTGCCGTGTACTGAATCGCCTCCGGAAAGCCTCCATACTGCAAATATTCCGCGCAATAACTCCGGATGCGTCCATTTGCCTTGGTTTGGAGCAGTGCTCTGGTATCATGGGGAACATTCTGTGCAGTCAGGTATTCGTCAAAGTCATACGGAGTAACGTATTTCGTCAGGTAGCGTCCGCCCAGTGTTGTAGAGATTTCTCGGCTTAACATGCTGGCATTACTTCCCGTCACATAGGCGTGCTCCTTGGCATCTGCCATCCGACGGCAGAACTTTTCCCATCCCGGAACGATCTGAATCTCATCGAAAAAAAAAGTAACCCCGTTCTGCGCTCAGTTCGCTTTGCACAGAGAGAATGTCATTAAAATCCTCTTTCTGGAACTCAGAGAGCCGCTCATCCTCAAAGTTGATGTAAATAATCTGTTCCCACGTAACTCCCTTTGCAACCAGGTCCTGTACAATTTTGAACAGCAATGTGGACTTTCCAGCCCGGCGCAGTCCAACCAGAACATAGTTGGCATTCGGTTCAAAGCTATACGATGGACGGGCTACAATGTCAGCATTTTGGATCAGTTCGTGCTGATCGTAGATAATATTCTTCAGCAGATCGTGGTTCATAGCAGTTCCTCCCTCCGCTCGTGTTGTCTATTATATAAGACATTATATCACATTTCGCGTTCTACATACAAGACGAAAAAAACGATTTTTTGCGTCACTTTTTGTCGTGTATTATATTATTTATATTACAAATTCTGACGCATCTCAATCAATTTCCAATACATTGTCTGATAATTTTCGCCGCGCCTTCTATCTCTGTCACTCACAATTTTGACTCCATACCCTTGAAGCCAGTCATTCAATTTTACTTGTCCTGGCATTCTATCGTAATAGCGTTCAATATATCCAAACTTTATAATTTCTGCTGTCATTTCTTCTGGATTCATCGGTTGATTCAGGTGCGCATAGAGCCAATCTTCCAAATCCTTAAACCGATACGCTTTGATTGGCTGGTGTAGGTTAAACATCGCATACTTCATAAAAGCCTCCGGGTAGCTTTTCATCCCCATAATGTCATACAGCATCTCGAGATCATTCTTCACCTGCCTGACACCAAGCGGGTTCAGATGGTATCCTGTCACCACATTATGTTCCAGTATTTTGCTCTTATCGATGCGCTTCTGGATTACTTCCGGGGTGTCACTGTGCAGATACTTCTCAAATTCTTCTTCGCCTGCTATATACGCCTGTGCCGGTTGATATTTTGTCAGCAGCATATTTCGAAACTTTTTCAGGCCGCTGTTTGTGCCCCAGTACCAGTCAAGGCCATAGTCCCGAAAGTAAACAGTGCAGGTATCGTCCGCATCCAAAGTTCTCTTGCGTCCAAGGGACTGAGTTATTTCGAGAGGATGCCACTGATCAATAAAAATGTGCTTCACCGTACGGTCTTTGATGCCGATACCCACCCCCATAGCCTTTGTCGTGAACAGAATATCTTTCAGCTGCCGACCATCTTTTACACAACATGATAAATCACTGTATTTCTTCTGATATCTTTCGTTGTAAGGTGAACAGTAATACCCGGCGGCATCCCCGAAGATTTTCTCCATCTCCACCAGATCATCGCCCATTTCCACGAACACAATAGCCTTTTCACCCGCCGGGGGAGGTTCTTCAGGATCGCCACCAGATTATAACGAGCGTAGAAATAGGCTGCCTTGACATGTTCATAGCTCTGGGGCAGCCTGTAAATATGTTCAGGTGAAGTTGGACCGCCTTGTTCCTCTATAAGCTTCCATGTATCCTGCCCAGTTGCGCTCATATAGACGACAGTATGGTCTTTTTTCTGCTTCCAGAATCGCTTCCAGTGAATAGTGGGTGTTGATGTTAAACGAGGAAAACTCAGACCAGTAGTGACACTCATCCGCCACAATGATCCTGTGATGCGCCAGTAGTTCTGCCAATTCTTTTTTGATTCTTTTCATTGCCCCGGCAGAGCTTTTCCATATGCTGGTAAGTTTCGATCGTCAGGACATCCTTGTACAGATCCCAGTCATCCACCATCTCTGGTCCAAAAACAGCTAAGGCTTCCTCTTTGCGCCGACTTCTTAGCTCCTCTTTTAGAATCGTCAGCGAGCAGAGGTACAGAATGCGATTGCTGTTGTCCCCATGCAGCATCTGTTCCACTGCCCAGCCAGCCATCTTCCGGATAATAAACTCGCTCTTGCCACAGCCCGTTCCCATATCCAGTATAACCCTTCCGTTCCCCCAATGCCGAAATTCATTACCGATCAGCTCAGATGCATATGACCATCGCATAGTTTCCGCCGGGATCAATTCCAACTGCTGTTTTGGAACGACCTCCGGCTTGTTCTGTTCGGACTCCGCGTTCCGCCGCTCCAGTTCTTTATTCACGGCCTTAACTTGTTCCGCCTGCTCCTTCTGCTCTTCTTCAGTCAGTGGCTCTTCCTCGCATTTACGCTGATATTCCTCATATTCGCAAGTTCCATTCTGTTCATCCAAAAGCTTCAGGAAAAAAAAGCCTCCAAATGGCATTCTTGTCTTCATATTGTAGTGCCTCCTCTATATAATAAAAAAGCACATAGCCCAGCCGCTCTGCCAGACCATGTGCGGGGTACAATCATTTCTTGATAAATATCCCTGTATCTGTTAAAATAGAGGTAGGAAACTGTCTGGACAACATTATCCCACTTCTATCGCCGCTCTGCCTGTCGCAATCAGGCAAAGCGGCTTTTATTTTGGGGTCAAAAGGGCCACTCATCTTCCATATCGTCGGATTCATAAACCCACTCCAGCTTATCCTTATCATCCATCTCCTCCAAATCCAGATCTTCATGTGGGCAAAACCATATTCCCGAAAAGTTCCTGCCCATGAAATCACAGTACGAATCCCATGCCTCTTCATCATTGTACGTGGACAGCCTATCAATCGTATCAAGTGCCGCCAACAAATGATCTCGTCCGCTATCCTCGTCCAGTCCGATTGCCTCCAGTTCTTCTTGACCCATCTGCTCGATATACCCTTTTACGATTCTCGTGTATGCAGGAACCCTAGACCGTTCCGGTTCTTCATCCAGGGACTCATTTTCACACAAAGGCATCTCTTCATCGCATGATCTGCATCTAATCAGAAGCACGGCTTCGCCGTCGTCATTTATTCCTGGTACAAGGAACACTTCCGTATCTGCCTCTTGCTTTGGTTTATCACCCAACCGCAAGGTCACACCTTCACAAAGCGGCCTGTTGCCAACAAGGGGTTTGATGCACTCGTTATACACCAAAGCTTTTCCTTCCAACGTATTTTGCAGCGCCCACCGAGCATTCATTTCATTCTTAGGGCCAGATGTGCTGATAGTCATCGTATTATTATAGTTGTATTCCATAGTAACTCTCCTTTACAATTGCCTTTTCTATCATCACTTGCTCCATAACAGGTTCCATCTGGACGGCTTACGGTGTTCAGCTTCAAGGGGAAGTTTCACTCCCGGAAAATTGGTATCCATAAAGTCCCAGAATTCTTCTTCTGCCGCTTCCTCACTGTAATCTGCCAGCATATCGATCATTTCGATTCCCAAACCAAGCCGATTCTTGCCTTCTTTTTTTATTGTGCCCCATCAACATCAACTCGTTGTCTGTCAGGTTCCAGATAAATCGGTACATTACGGCGATATAGTCACGCAGCGTATAGTGCTCCTTGGCTGGTTCAATTCCAAGTTCCATCGTATACGCCGGTTCATCCGCTTCTTGCTGTTCCTCATTCGCTGTAGTGCAGCAAATTTCCAGCGCGGGTGTACCGTCCACATCCAGCGCCGGTGTAACATACAAATCCGTCCCTTCGCTCAGCATCAGCCGGAAGCCCTTGCTCACCGTAGAATCCGCTTCGCTGGGACAGAGGCACCCACCTAAGAATGTTGTCTTTCCGGACAGAGCGCTATTCAGAATGAATGCCACCTCCTGCTCCTCCTCGGGAGTTTCAGCATGAACCTCCACACCGTCCATATTGCCAAAATACACATCTAACATAATCGTACTCCTTTATCATTTCGTTGCCCCACAAGGGCGATATTTTCAAAGTCAGCTATACTCCCGGCGGAGCACGTCCTTTACCCTACATTCCACTCATCCTACAATATCCTCCTGAATATAACCCCAGCAGTTAGTTTTAACTAATTTCAAGTGGTAAACTTTAAAGACCTCATGCATGAGCTTTTTCCCGAATCTTGATGACACCTTCCAGCGCATCGGCAGCAGCTGCATCAGCACTTTGGATGGCTGACGCATAGAAGTTCAAGGTCGTGGATGTTTGTGCATGGCCCAACCGACCCGAAACCGTTGTGATTGGTACATGAGCCGCAATCAGCAAGCTGGCGTTGGTATGACGCAGGCTGTGGAAGTGGACTGCGGGGAGACCGTGCTCTTCAAAAAACGCGGAAACCATGTTGAGACCGTTTCCGGGTCCAGCGGTTCCCCATTCCATCTGGTAAAGAGCATGTCATTGTCTACGACCTTGCCATTTTCAATCGTCACTTTCCGTGCCCACTTGGACCCGATTCGAAGCCTCTCCTGAATTTGGTGCTGTCGGTACTCCTTCAGAAGTTCCAGGCAGTCTGCGCCGATGCGGATGTACCGCCGGGAACGCTTGGTCTTGGGTGATGTGAATACGATTCCTTCTGCGGGGATGAACTGCACCGTCCGTTTAATGGACAATGTCCCCTTTTCGAAATCGATGTCCGACCAGCGCAATCCGCAGATTTCGCCTCTTCTGGCACCCGTCAGCAAGGCCAGCTGTGTGATCACACTAAAATGTACCGGTGCACCAGCAAGCGCCTCCAAAAGCCTGGCGATGTCCTCTTCGTCCAGCGTCTCCACATCAATTTCTGAAGCTTTTCGGACGTTCTGCTCGTGCGCAGGGATTTTCGTTGATCAGCCCCCACTGAACCCCTTTCCGGAATACACTGGACAGCATGGCGTGATAGTGCAGGACGCTGTTGCTGTTCAGTTTTTCCACCTTTTTTCGGGTGCTCGTTGAAAGCTCTGGAAACAGCCAGTCCCACTGCGGCAGATACCTTTTCGGCAGTTCGTTTGCTGACACCCTTGCCCGCATAGACCATCCTCATTGTATCCTGACCCACTCCGGCTTCTTTTGCCAGTGCTCCACGTGTTCCATGCGGCAGCAACTTGAGCAGAGCAGCGGTCGCCGTAAAAGAACTGTCCTGCCGGATGCCCTTCTCTTCGAGATTATCGTAGAACGCCATCAGGTGCGCTGGTTTTATTTTGGACACCTTCAGGTGCCCCAGACCGGCGGTGATCCTTGGTCTCATCCTTTTATAATCGTACAAGGTCTTGGGCTTGAGATGCTTGTTGGCGTACTCCTCAAACCACCGGTCAATGAGATCGTCCAGCAGCATATCCGAGTCCAGTGCCATGCCGTTCGTGACTTGCTGTTCAAACAGCATCGCCTGCTCCTGCACCCACTTCTCGGCTTTCTTCTTGCCCATCCCGGCGGGCGGCGTTACGGTCTTGCACCGGGTGATGACCTTGTCTGACTGAGTTCGGCCACTGTACACCCGGATGGTATAGGAAACTGTCCCATCCTTCTTCTCTCGTCTCGTAACCTGAGCCACGAGAATCACCCTCCTTCCTTATTAAGAAATGATGCGGCGGACCCCGTTGACGACCTGCGGTTCCTGTTCGACCGGATCACCCTGCGTAAAGTACTCTGCCAGCGTGTCCACGTTGACCAGCCACTTGCGCGATGATATAATGGTATAGCGAATTTTACCCATCCGGCAAAGTTTGCGGACGTAAGCGGGTGAAACCCCAAACCGAGCTGCGGCTTCTTTCACCGTAGCCATGGTGGGGTAGTGGATGGGGTACTCGATTGTGTTCGTCATGGTTTTGAACCTCCCGTTTTATTAAAAGGTATGCATCGGGAGCCGAACAGCGGTGATTGAGACCGCAGCTGTCCGACCAGATTGCTTCCTTCGATATCATTGTAGCACAGGCCTGTTTTGTCGTCAAGTTTCAATTTCATTAAATTAAAAAAGATTTTCCGGTATGGTTTTGGCCTTAAAAATGTAAGCAAGTATCAGAATCATACCGTTTTACATTTAGTTTTATCTTCAGAGGGAGAAACAACGATGAGTAATGGGGAGTTAATCCGGCAAGCAAGAAAGAGAAAGAACTGGACACAGGGAGAGCTTGCGAAGGCTCTTGGAATCACCCACGTAAATGTTGCGCAGTGGGAAAATGGCACAAGAAATCCAAAAACAGAGACCCTTGAACGGATAGCCGAGGCCCTGGACATAGACCCTCTCGATTTAATGGATGGAAACGAGAGACTGTCCTATATCGAACAGTTTGGGTCTACAGCAAATAGGATACAAAATGCCATACAGGAGCTACTGGAAATTTTACAGGTCAAGAAAGAAGATGCTGAGTTCTGCGGTGGATTTGTAACATCCACATGTAAAAGGAAATGGACTTTGGACGCTTTGGATGAAATCGCTCCCAAAAACCATGTTTCTAAAGAGCAATTACGTGCGGAACTTGGACTAGATAACAACCGTATAGATTTTAATGACAAAGAAGACTGGTCTCAGCAAGAAAAAATCGTACAAGAGATTGGTCATATTTTGAAAAAGATGAACGCTACAGGTCAAACTGCAGTCCTCCGTCATGCTAATGAACTGTCTAAAATCCCAGACTACCAAAAAAAGGAGCACTGACCACCATAAGGCCACCGTGTTCCATCACAATTTTTGTTCCAAATTTCACTTTTCACCGGCCTGATTTTATTTGATCTCGAATCCCTGGCCCTCTGATTAAAAGAATGAGCCAATTGAGAAACGACCGTTTGCACTCGTTTCGTTTTTTATATAGAATCATCGTCATTTTTATTTGCATTCGTGCGTGTTCATTTCCAATTATTTGCGACAGATAAGGCACAAATAAGGCGCATTCCGGTGCGAATTGCATCCGATAAACAGGACAACACACAGTCCACCATAGAGAAAGCAGCCCACAGGCCCGGCGGAATCATCCCCGCCCCCCTGTGGGCTGCTCTGTTTTTATGCGTGGTTTTCGTCCCGAATCCGGATAAACACATCCGTCAGGGCATCCGATGCAGCAGCGTCCGCCGACCGGATGAACCCGGCATAGATATCCGTTGTGGTGCTGGTCTTGGCGTGACCCAGACGGCCCGACACCGCCGTAACAGGAACATGGGCGGCGATCAGCAAGCTTGCGTTGGTGTGCCGCAGGCTGTGGAAGTGTACCGGCGGGAGATCATGGGCAGCGAGGAAGCCCGGGAACCATGTTGTTACCGTCTTGGGGTCGATGGGGGCACCGTTCCATTTGGTGAATAGTAAATCATTTTCCACCATTTTCCCGGCGATCTCTACACGCCGAACCCATGCCGTGCCCATCCTGAGCCGTTCCGCCCGTTGGTGCTGGCGGTATTCCCGCAGCAGCTGCACACACTCCGGGCCTATCTTGATGCACCGCCGGGAGCGTTTTGTTTTGGGCGTGGTGAATACAGTGCCCTTGCCCGGGATGTACTGCACGTTCCGCTCAATGGACAGTGTACCCGCGTCCAAATCCACATCACACCACCGCAGCCCGCAAATCTCACTCCGCCGGGCACCGGTGAACAATGCAAGCTGTGTGATAACACTGAACTGCGCCGGTGCATCCTGTAAGGCTTCCAGCAGCCGGGCAACGTCCTTTTCTTCCAGCGCCTGCACGTCTATCTCTTCGGCCTTGGGTGCTTCTGCCCGCTTGCAAGGGTTTTCCGGTACAAGGCCCCACTGCACAGCCTTTGTGAATACGCTGGACAGCATCCGGTGATAGTGCTGCACCGTATTCCCGTTGAGCCTTCCGCCGTCCTTGGCGTGCTCTGTGAACGCCTTGGAGAGGGGAAGCCCCACCACCCGGACAACCTTTTCGGCTGTGCTCTGGCTTACGTTTGCGCCCCGATACACGTTCCGCATGGTATCGTCCCCAATGCCTGCTGCCTTGGCGATCTGGCCCCGCTTGCCATGGGGCAGACGTTCCAGCAGGGCAGGCGTTGCGGTATAGGTACTATCTTCCCGCACACTCTGTTCCTCTAGGTTCGAGTAAAAAGCCATCAGGTGCGCGGTTTCACTTGGCACACTTTCAGTTGCCCCAGCCCGGCGGAAATACGCGGCACCAAACGCCGGTAGTTGTAAACCGTCTTGGGCTTGAGCTTCTTTTCTGCGTACTCGGTGAACCATCGTTCTATCAGGTCGTCCACCTTCATGGACGCATCCAGCAGCACACCGGCATGCACTTCCTGTTCAAAGGCATCCGCCTGCCGCTGCAATTCCTTTTCCAGCTTCTTCCCGGTCATGCCCGGCGGCGGGGTAAACGTCCGGTTGACCATCACTTGACGGCCCAGACGGTCATAACCGTTTGAAACCCGGATGCAGTAGGAACAGGAACCATCTTTCTTCACCCGCTTTGTTATCTTTGCCATGTGGTTACACTTTCTGTGGGACTGCGCCCACGCTGACAGCGGCAGAGAAGCCCCGCCGGGCGGCTTTAGCTGTTCTTGTGGTCTGTATCTTTGGGAGCATTCCCGGCGGCGTCCTGTGCATTCTGTGCGTTCTCTGGTGGATGTTTTTCCTCTCGCTGATATTTATAAATTTGAGTAAGTTCCTCAATTCTTTCTCTTGCAACACGCTGACCGTCTGCATTCAGTTCCTCATAGTAAACGACAATATCCCGCAAGTCGGGCGGCAAAAAACGGAACAACTGCAAAAGTGCGCTTCCGGATTCTTTTCCTATCTCGTCTACGGCGGTCCACATTTGATTTTCAAGGACAGAAAGTGCCTTTGCGGCCTTGCCGTTAGTTAATGCCGGGGTTATTTTTCCTGTTTCAAGCGATTTTTGCAGCTCCCCTTTCAGTGCTTTGGCTGTATCCTCTGCATCAAAAAAGAGAACGCTGCACCGGGTCTGTGTCACCGTAAAGCAAATAACCGGGCGTAACCCCCAAGGCATCCGCGAGCTTTCTTAAAGTTTCAATTTTAGGATTCCGCAAATCATTTTCCCACTGGGCAATACCAGCCGCAGAAATCCCCAATTTATGTGCAAGTTCTGCCTGTGTCATGCCCGCACTCTTTCGAGCCTGCCTGATTCTTTCGCCGGTCGTCATTGCCAAACATCCCCCTTTTCTGAAATCAGTATAGCATAATTTTTAGCAGAAATAAAGCATAAGATAATGTTTTCGCCTTGACATACTCTTTTGCTAATGTTATATTGTTAGCATACGATAAAGAAAGGATAATGATACTATGAGAGTTGACCGTGTCAAACTGATTGCCGAAATGGCCCGGCAGAACATACATATTAAGGAATTAGCAGAAAAAGCACTCGTGTCCCGTGTGTGACTATTACAGCCATGCGCGGCGGCAAGAGCTGCAACGTCAACAGTGCAAGACGTGTCGCGCAGGCTTTAGGCGTTTCATTGGAAAGCCGGCTGGAAGATAGAAAGGAGAGCTGACACATGGGCGACACTATCCGTTATCCCAATATGGGAACCGTCAAAAGAGCCGCTGAAATCTATGGGCTGTCACCATCCTATATCCGGCGGCTCTGTAAGACAGGCAAAATCAGGTATGTAAATGCCGGGCATATGTGGCTTGTCAATCTGGACAGCCTAGCCCGGTACTTTGAGCAGGGCGACCCGGTCCCGGCGGAGCCCGGCCAGACCGCCCACGGAATCCGGCGGCAGTGGGGGTAGTTATGGATGGCACGAAAGCAAAGCGCGAGACCGCTTCCCCGCTGGATGTCCGCCGCTCCTGATTGCAGAGAGACACGGTTCGTTCAAATTGGCGATACGCTTTTACACAACGAACGATTCAAAGCCTTGAGCCCGGGCGCATTCAAACTATACGTTTGTTGTTCCATGGAAGCGGCCGGACGAATCAACTTTCAAATTCCCGCATCTAAAGCAGAAAAATACGGCATCCCGCGAAAATCATTTCAGCGTTACTTGCAAGAGCTGATAGACGCCGGATTTATCCAACTGAACAGAAGCGGTAAAACTACCCGCACCGCAAACGATTATTCATTCTGTTTTGATTGGTACAATCCCCCTTGAACAAAAGGAGCACCGTTATGAAGATTTTCGATATTCTCCCCGTGGGAGAAGAAAACGCTATCTCAGCAAAAGCTCTCAGTGCAAAACTCGGCCTATCTGTGCGCGAATGCCGCGCTAGAATATCAAAAAAGAACTGCAAGAGGGCTCGTTCTGTCTTTCTTCAACACATCGTCCCGGCGGATATTTCCGACCATCTCCCGGCGAAAAAAGGGCGTCAAGAACTTTTGCGCTTTTACCGTCGAGAACTTTCGCGCAGCCGTTCGAGTGCTCGAAAACTGAAAACAGTCCGCACAGCTCTTGAGGAATGCGAGGGACAAGAAACCGCATTCGATATAGACACCCTTGAGTGACCTCTTTATCTTCTTATTTATTTTTGTCAATGGATGGCTATATATAGTATATCTGGGTCAAAATGACCCAGTGTGCAAAAATGTCAAATAACGTATTATCGTCATCACACTGGGCCAATTTGACGCAGTGCGACCGTAGAAAATGGCTTTGCACTGGGCCAAAATGACACACATACAGTGCTTGTACTGGGTCAATTTGACCCAGCCAAAATTTGAAAAAAGCGGTTATACAAAAGTAGGACAAGAGTATACAACTGTTTCATATCAGAAAGGGAACGACAATGGCTGACAGCAAGAAGAATGTGTTTTTTATTGGCGGCTATTCCTACACTGTTGACAAGTCAACGCCTCTGTGTAGGCGTGAGGATTTTTTCCACAGCGCAACTCTATATCAAAGCCCGAATGGTAGGTTTTTCGTAGTAGAAAATGATGCTGCGGACACGATTACTGTAAAAGTCCTTTCAAAGTCTGTTGCGAAAACTTTCATGGATGAACACCCGCCGGGATTTTCACTGAAAACTATATCCGTATCTTTGGGCAGCCAAAACAAGGATAGTCCATCGTATACCAAGAGTGTACCAAAAGTACACCGATTTCGGCAGACAGAAAGGGATTGTTACCTTGACACCAAACACTGTGGACGCACTTACCAATGAAGAACAGGTGAAAAAGATTCAGGCTCTCGAGCGTGGGGCGGCAGAATCAACGCGACTTATAGAAAATCTGTGGGTCCAGAACTGTGGGCTTGTAAAAACAATCGTCCACAATGTAACAGGGCTGAACGCAGGCGAGCCCGGGTTTGATGATATGGAACAGCAGTCTTTTTTCGGCTTTCATGCGGCTATTTATACATACGACCCGGCGGCAGACATAAAATTTTCAACATATGTTGCAAAACGCATAAAAGTGGGAGATATGCCGGTACTATGAGCGCAACGGCTATACAATTCGCGTCCCGGCCTTTATGAAGCGTCGTTTTCGTGAATGCCTGAAAAAGCAGCAGCAACTAGAAAACACACTCAGCCGGAAAGTGAGTATAGAAGCCGCGCTCCGTGAGTTGGGACTGTCCGATTCTATTATAGCCGGGACTATGGCAGCCTTTCACCGTATGAAAACAACTAGCATTGAAGCTGGAATAGAGTGCAGTGGCGAAGATTCAGACGCTTCTTTGTTGGATTTCTTGAGCAGTGATACCGATATGGAAAATACTGTAATATCTCAAGAATGGCACAAAGAGCTACACCGGATTTTGTTTGAAGCCCTCGCCGATATTCCCGGCGAACAGTGTTCTCTTTATCGTACGGCATTACTTTAACGGTCGAACCTTTCGACAGTTGGCAGAAGAATACCATACTACCCCTCAAACATTGTACAACTGGAAAGAGGCTGCTTTTCGCTCTATTCGCACCGGAAAATACGGAAAGGCTCTTGCGGAGTTTTCTTCCAGCGAGAGCGGGAAAAGGCGGGCAGATTCTCTTATAAAACAAGACCTGAATGCCTTAAAACGGCTTGAATTGTCGAATAAGGAAAAGGAGCTCTTAGCATTATGACGTCTTACGAAATGCGCAAGGAATGGTTTACAGAGGTTCTTGAAAACTACCATACTATACCGGCTGTCGATTGGAAACGGCTGTTTATTGACCGCATTCTTGAAACAAGCCGAAACATTGCCCACAATGAGCAGGAAAAACGGTATCACAATTTAATCATCTTGCGGTATATCGCCGCTGAAAGGCTATCTACGCAGAAAATCTGTAAAATGCTTCACATAAATCGGGACCGCCCCAATTATGATGCCATTACCGCACACGCAATCGATAGGTTGCTAGTGCTGGCATTTGGAACGGACGGTATAAACTGGAATGATACGAGCACCTGAACATAAAAACGCCGACCGTTTTAGGCGGCCGACGTATTAAAAGCCGGGAATGGTGAAAATTCACTCCCGGCTTTTTGTTATAAGCATTCGGCCTTTTGTCCGGCCTCAAATGCGGATTTTTCCCTAAGATATGCCACATGACCCGCTGCACGGTCGATAGCATCCCTTAATTCGCTGTTATCAATCCGCTTGAGCAATGCCGATAGAGCATCTTCTGCCTTTGCAATGTCGGGCATCTCTTGTCGGCTCTCGACATAATCATCATAAGTACGCATTTTATATCACCTTTCAAAATATCCCCGGCGGGCTTTCTCTGCGCCGCCGGGTCAGCGGTTCAATTCAGGCGTTCAGGGGCTTCACTTGAGATGCCCCAAAGAATGATGCGCGGTAAGTCTGGCTGTCCCCCCTTGCTGCTGTGGATGAGAACCACTTGAAACAGAGCCTTTGCACCGTGCAGGACTTCAAACCCGGCGGTTTTCCATCCTGTCCATGTGTTCACCTGCTCGGCCGCGCCTGCGGTCTGCTGGGCTTTCTCAATGCGCTGGGCATTGACCGGGGCGGCCTTTGCGCTGTTCCATGCCCTGTGCAGGGCTTCAGCAAAGCTGCCCACGCCCTTGCGGTACAGCTTCCATGCCTTGTGCATGATTTCAGAAAAAGATTGTACTTCATATGATGACCTCACTTTACATTGCGGGCCAGCCCTGCTATACTGGGCTTGACCCTGTTGTTGGGTTTGGCTCGGTGTTGTAGTTGGTAGCTCTCACCGGGTCATTTTTCATATACAGCGGCGGGAGTGGGTTACTGTCTTAGCTGGCGTTCTGCTCTTGCGCTCCCGGTACATCCTTCGCCCCTTGCCTTCCGGTCGTGCTCCCTTGCTGTGATTCTATTATAGTACTGTTTACCGTACAAGTCTATTGACAGATTTGACAAGGTTTACAGTGTATTTCTGTGTATATTTGTACTGTTAACCGTTCTGATTTTGTGATATACTGTTTACAGAACAGGAGTGAAAGAAATGGTTACTGAGGCAAGAAAAAGAGCCAATGCCAAATGGGACAAAGAAAACATGGTCGTTCTGGCCTGCAAGGTCAAGCGGGGAGACGGCGGAGCAGTTCAAGGCCGCTTGTGCTGCACAGGGGACAACGTCCAATGCGGTTTTGCAGCAGGCCGTGAAAACCTTTTTAGACGAACACCCCGCGCCGGAACAGCCCCACGCCGCCCGGAATGCCCCGGACGATGATACAGAAGCCCGGCGGGCCGCCCTGCTGGAAAGCATCAAAGGGCTGTAAGGCTGGGAAAGGATGTTGAACAATGCCAGACCACGCCAAACAGGTAGGTATACTGTGCCAGCGTGTTATTGACCTGCTGGGGCTGTCCATGACAGAGGGGCAGAGTATCTTACTCGGTGAATCCAATGTAGCCCACATGGTCAGCCGCCACCCGGCGGACTATGCCCTTTATGGAGAGTATATCCCGCTGATTCTGGCCGCGCCGGACTATGTGGCCCTGAATGCAAAGGACGGCTCTATTGAGTATGTCAAGGAAGTGCAGGTTAACAGCGTCTTTGTCAAGGTCGCTGTCCGGGTCTCCGCGCGGGGTCAGCTCTTTGCCCGGTCGGTCTACCGCCTGAACACAAACCGCGTTCTAAACTTCATTGAAAAAGGCACATTAAAGCAATACTAAACGAACCAACACGAATTGACATTTTCTCGTGTTCTGGTATAATAGAATTGCAAAGAGAACCAGAGGACGGAACAGGCAGCCGTCACCCATCGTTAGGAGATGCGGGAAGCGTCACCCCGCCTGATTCTCGAACAGAAAGAGGCCGTTGCAGAGATGCAGCGGCCTTTTGCTTTTAGAATATTTCCGCACCGGAAATGCGCTGGTTTGGTGTCATTATGGGTTTTTTGTACCTTTTCCGGGTCGGAAATCGCTCAAATGGCTGTTTTCTACGGAAGATATTCAAGTTTTAGCGACATTCTTGTTCATTTCCAAGATGACAAGATTTCACTGAATGTTCAATCTTGCGAAAAGCTGCTCCATCTGTCCATATTCCGCCGGGAAAGCCCGGTGCAAGATACGGCATCCCATGGCACAGGGCGGCACTCCATGGCACCAGATGCAAAGAGATTCCACGCTGTTCCGAATAACCGAACAGATTCCCGATCATCAATGCTGCATCCCGCTGCACCGCAGCCCACATTCAGCCCTCTTGCAAAATGGCCCGCCTCATGGTTTAATGCAGGCACACAGAGAACGACACAAACCGACCAGCAGAAAAAGATACCGGCTGAGCTACGAGCGCATACATTATAAAGCGCAGTATAACACGATACTGCCGAATTATATTACCATACTCCCGGGCAAAATGCAAGCTTTCTGCACAAAAAACATTTTTTTCCCAAAGCCGTCATCGGGCAGATTTTGCCATGAACTGCCCCTTTACAAACCCGGCAAAGAACCAGTACAATGCAAAGCCGAGTCCATTTACAAACCGGACAAGAACCAGTACAATCAAAGCAGTTCATTACAAAACTGCAACCGACCTGCCGGGCGCACTTCCGCGCCGGGCAAGCCGATCCGATAGGAGGGCTTTTTCCATGAAAATTTCTCGACGGTCCGTACTTCGCTATTCCGGGCTGACGGCGGCGCTGCTGGCGCTCACCGGCTGCTCTGCAAGCCCCGGCAGTGCCATTCTGGGCGGTGACCTGCCCGACTGGATGAAGAGCATGTTCTGCGGCTCAGCGGCATCCTCTTCCGCTTCTTCTGAGGCCGCTGCATCCTCTGCGGCCTCAGCCGGTGAGGCAGCCGCCGGTGAGGCAGCCGCCTCCTCGGCAGCGTCCAGCGAAGCTGCAAGCTCTGCGTTCAGCCTTCTGCCAGCCTACGACGCTGACCCTCTGACCGGCGAAGCCCGCAAGAGCACCGGCCGGATGGTGGGTGTGATGATCAACAACATCGCCAACTCCGAAAGGCAGAACGCACGCCCCCAGCGCGGCATCGGCTCGGCAGACCTGCTCATTGAGAGCAAAGTAGAGGGCGGCATCACCCGCCTGTGTGCCGTGTTCCGGGATGCAGACACCATCCCGGAGGTCGGGCCGCTGCGCTCCGGCCGCGACCAGTTCCTGCAGCTGCTCATGCCCTGGCAGGCACTCTATTACCACGACGGCGAGAGCATCTTCTGCACCCAGTTCATCAATGTATACCACTACTCCGGCCTGAACATCGGCGGCAAGAACTACTTCAACACGCCGGTCCATCCCCATGTTGCCCACCGGGACAACCGCGGCCGCAATGTGGCCTACGAGCACACCGAGTTCACCTCCGGCAAGGAGATCAAACAGGCAGCCGGTCCAATGCCGGCATCGGCCTGACCTACGCCAACGAAACGCCTTTCTTCCACTTTGCCGACTACCGCACCGCAGCCTCCAATGACCTTCCCGGTGCCCCTGCGGCCAAAACCATCAGCATCACCCACTCCGAGAGCTACAGGACCCGCCTGAGCTACAACAGCTGGGGCCGCAGCTACAAGCTGGAAATGTACAACCGCTCCAAAAAGCCTATGAGAACACGGTGGACGAACTCACCGGCAAGCAGCTGACCTTCACCAACCTTGTGGTCTGCTTTGCCGACATCGCCGCCTATGCCGGCGACTCCCACGACGTCCAGTCGGTCAACTATGTGGCCGGTGGGCAGGCGTACCTCTTCACACGGGGCGGCGTGCAGGTGGGCCGCTGGGAGAAGCCGCACCCCACCCATCCACTCAAGCTCTACGCCGACAGCGGCGAGGAAATGACCCTCAACCGCGGCAAGACCTACCTCGCTCTGGTGGACGACGATGAGTGGAGCAATTTCAGCTACTAAATCACCCGCCCTCCGGGGCAGAAGAGGGAAACCGATGAAACGCTTTTGGATGCGCGCTTTGCTCTGTTTTGCGCTCAGCGCCGCACTGCTGACAGGCTGTGCGCTCAGCCCCAGCTCCCAGCCCGCCGAAAGTCCCACTGACCCGCTCACTGGGCAGGAACTTGTCTGGCCGGGCCAGCGGCCCGTCGCCATCACCATTGACAACGCGGCCGCCAGCATCACTCAGTGGGGGCTTTCCACAGCCTCGCTGGTGCTGGAAGCCCTGACCGCACAGCAGCAGGCCACCCGGCTCTGTCTGGTCTATCCCCTGCGTGGGGGCCGTGCCGCAGGTCGGGCCTGTTTCTGCCGGGCAGGACCTTTACTGGCGGCTGCTGGTGGGCCAGCAGGTACTGCCGGTGCAGCGGGGCGGCGGACAGTTTGACCAGAACTACCTTGATTACTACTCTCTGCGCGCGGTAGACGCGCTGGAGGTGGGTACCAATGCCTTTTCCTGTGAGACCAATTGGCAGAATGTCCCGCTGTGGCATACCAGCGGTGCCGCACTTTCGGGTGTGCTGGGCAGCCTGAACATCTCCCCGGCCCTGACAGAATCCCGCGTCACGGACACCTCTTCCAGCAGCTCCGACAGCGAGAGCGGAACCCTCCTCTCCGTGCCCAATCTGCTGCCCATGCAGGAAAACGGCAAGCTGCCCGATGCAGATGCCTTCGGACGCAATGAGTGTCCGGGTCCAGTTCGATGCGCAGAACGCCACGGGCTTTCAGCCTACGACGCCGAGAGCAAGACCTACAAAATGCTCCACGCGGACGGCACCCCGCAGTTGGACGCCAACAACGGCCAGCAGGCAGATTTCGACAACCTGCTCATTCTGTTCAGTGCATCCACCCTGCGTGACGATGGTGTGACGCTGGATTACGATCTGACCATGGGCGGCGGGGTCTGGCTCAACGAAGGCCACCTGTGGAACATCACCTGGACGCAGGGCAGCGAGACCACCTTCTTCCTGTTTTATGATTCCAACGGCCGCCCCTGACCCTGACGGCAGGCCGCAGCTATCTGGCGCTGGTGTCCAGCCTGACCGGGCAGGAGCTTACCGTGCAGAATTCCACCGGGGAAAACCTGTTATAAGCAAAAGAGACGGTCCTGCAATCCGATGCAGAACCATTTGTTCTTTTTATGCTTTCTTACAGATCGACCACGCTGCCCACCTCAGCAAGGGTGGCAGGCACCGCACCCAGATGAACTTCATCGGCATCCCGGCGCACCACAAAATGGACGGTCTGGCCTGCGGCAAAGTCAGGCTGATAGATCAGCTCCAGCGTCTGCCAGTCCGCCGGGGTCTCGCAGAAGCAGTGGAGCATCGCCCCGCGCCCTGCGGAAAGATTCAGGGTAAAGGCAGAGGCATCTGCCGCATTCTCACCGTAGAGGGAGCTGCAAAGCTGCCCACCCGACACCTGTCTGCCGTCACACAGGGCCGTCAGGCCGGTGCCCAGGCTGTACAGGGCATTCCTGCTGTCCAGCCCGCGGCTCTGCAGGTAGCTGGCACCCACAGCCAGCGGCCGGGCCGAGAGGTTCTCCACCGACAGATAGACCAGCGTGCTGTCCAGCTCCGGCGCAGGTGCATAGCCCAGCAGCTCCACTGCAGCCTTGCCGTCCAACAGAGCAGGTTCACCCTCATAGCAGGGGGCCAGAGCCGCGCCCGAAACACCGGTGAGCAGGGCAGCAGCCAGACTGACTGCGCCGAACCGGCACATTTCAGGAACGACCGGCGGGACAGAGATTGTGACATCGGGGATTCCTCCTAACAGCGGGGAAAATAAGTTCTCTTTATACAATAGTAAATTCCGGGCTTTCTGTCAAGAGATTTGCCCGGAATTTTACCTGTTCTTCCGCGATTTTACGTGTTTTGGATATTTTCGCCCGGCGGCAAAATTTTGCAGACGGCGAGATTCTTACTCAAATGCCTCGTTTTCCTCGGCTTCTTCCTGGCCCCGCAGGGTGTCGGCATAGCCAAAGGGCACGATGTCGATGGCCTCCACCAGGCGGTCCCGCATCCAGAGCTGCACATCGGTCTGGACAGTGTAGCCGCAGCCGGGGTCAGCCATCCACTGCTCCGGGTGGCGGGAGGGCAGGGCGCGCTGGCTCAGCATACTCATGATGACGCCGCCGTGGGTCACGCAGGCGGCCTCGGTGACGTCCATCCGGATCATGTACTCAAACAGCTTGAGCAGCGTCTCCGAACAGCGGGCGTGGAACTGCTCGGTGGGCTCGGCACCCTCCGGCACGAAGCCGGAGCCCGGGGTGATCCACTTCCTTGAATCCTCATTCTTCACCAGATCTTTGACGGGGTGGTTCTCAAAGACGCCAAACCCGCCTCCCGCAGGTCATGCACTGTGAACTGGTGGCCTGCATTCGGGAACAGAATGTTCGCTGTCTCCACGGAGCGCATGAGCGGGGAAGAGAACACCGTGTCCACCTGCGGGTACTCGAACCGCTCCTTCAGCTCGGCCAGCTGGGCGCGCCCTCGTCGCACAGGAGGGATATCCGTGCCGCTGCCGATGTAAAGGCCCTGCAGATTACCGGCAGTCAGGCCATGGCGGATGAGATGGAGCTTAAAGGTTTTCATGCAAAAACACCTCTATCTGGCAAAGAGTTCCTCTTTGCTGTAAAATTTCGCACCGGCAGTGGGCTGATCTGCCCGGGCCGTGCGCCACAAAATATGCGTTGATTATCTTTAGTTTAGCATAGATATGGTATCCGGGGCAAGCCTTTTGACAAAAATGACGAAAAACGACGAGAAATTCCGTCACTTTTCTTGCTTTACAAGTGTTTTCCACTGTGTATAATCAACATGCTGTAAACCAAAACTCAAAGATGTTCAATTTATAGTACTGAGGAGCCAAAATCATGGAGTTCAATCGTATCATCAAGCTGCTGCGCAAGGAGCGCGGCATCACCCAGAAGCAGGCGGCAGAGGACCTTGGGCGTTTCCCAGGCACTGCTTTCCCACTACGAAAAGGGCATCCGGGAGTGCGGTCTGGATTTTGTTGTACGGGTCGCAGACTATTATAATGTCTCCTGCGACTACCTGCTGGGCCGCTCGGCAGAGCGCAACGGCATGATGCTGCTCGGCAGATGATATCCCCAACCCCGACAAGATGAAGGACAACATCTACCACGGCAGCGTCCTGCCCACGATGAACAAAAAGCTCATCTCCAACAGTCTGAACGTGCTCTACGCCAAGATAGGCGAGTGCCACAGCAAAGCCCTGACCACCGAGGTGAGCACCTATCTGATGACCGCTGTGGCCAAGATGTTCCGTCTGCTCTACTCCGCCGAGTCCCACAATGCCCCCAGCATGTTCGGCGTGGACGCCCGGCGCTGGCCCGGCTACTCGGACGCTGTGATGCAGATGAGCGGAATCCAACGTGGAGGACCTGCTGGCCGGCGAAGCGCTGCCCGGCGGCGAGGGCGTGGCCGACCCGTCCTGCCTCGCCATGACCACCGAGAGCCTGACCCGGGAATACCCGCTGTATACTCCCAGCCTGCTCAATCTGGTCAAGACCAGCGAGACCCATGTCAAAGGCCTGGACCCCGGAGCCAGTGAGCTTCTGTGTGAAACTCCTGTGAAACAAGTGTAAATTCTGGGCGTATGCCTTGCATCCGGGTACAAAAGATGTTATAAACGAAGTATCGAAGAAAAGGGTTCATGCCATCTGCATTCAAAGGAGGCAAGGAGGCATTTCCATGTCCAATAAGATTTCCCGCCGTACGTTCCTCAAGTGCACCGGTGCTTCTGCCGCTGCTCTGGGCACGGCTGCTGTGCTGGGCGGCTGCCAGGCCGGCGTCTAACTCTTCCATCGAGGTCAAGGTCGGCGATAAGATCAGCAACTGGAACAATCTGGCGGTCCAGCTGACCAGCGTCTTTCACCCTGACTTCCGCCCCCCGATGTCCCGGGCCATGAGTATGTGGCTGTGCTGGTCACCTCCGTCAAACCGCTCCAGCCAGCGACACCGTTCCATCGGTGCCCCCAACATTCTAGAGATCAACGAGGCTTACCCGCTGGATACCGATGCCGCCAAGTCGCTGCCAACACGCCGGTTACTTCCACGCTCTGTCCGCTTCCACCACCGATTTCGCCGTGGTCTGCGACGGTCACGGCTGCGAAGTGGAGAGCGGCGCTTATCGTCCCTGTACGACAGCACCACCGAGACCTTTACCGATGCCCCCAGCCAGCCTGCCCCCGCAGGGTGCCGGCTACATTGAGCTGGTCTGCATGGTGCCCACCACCTGGCAGCAGATCGGTGTGACCTATACCCCGACCTTTGTTTCCGGCAAGACCCTGAACTTTACCATCAACGCCTCTGACCTGACCAAAGCCTGATCAAGCAGGACGAAATTTCGTATGATTTGCACGGCAGCGGTGGGAGAATTTCACAAAATATTTGTGAAAACCATTGACATTCGCCCCCGTTTCGCCTATTGTATAGGCAAGCCTTTTGGCAAAATTTTCCAAAATTGTCTTTGCACATTAAAGGAGGAACGATTATGTCGTTAGCATTTTCCCGCCGCTCTTTCCTGAAATACTCCGCTGTTGCAGCTGTGGCCGTTGCGGGTGCCAGCCTCTTCTCCGGCTGTGAGTCGCAGGGTGATTCCTATAATTTGCTCCAGGAGGGTGCAGGTTCCATGACCATTCTGCAGGTCACTGCAACCATGGGCACTTATAATGAGACTGATAAAAAATATGTTGCCTTTTGATTTGAGCGTTAAGTGCTTCACCACCGAGATCACGTTCCCCTTCAAGGTCGAGAATGGCCGTAACAAACCCGATTGCCATTAACCCCAACAGCTTTAAAGTTACTGACGTTGCCAGCAAGGACGGCAAGACTGTGAAAAAGCAATCTGATGATTAGTCAAGAGGCTTGGCCAGCTGAGTGATCCCAACCTGAAAAAGGATGCTTCTGCCAGCGGCACTATTAAGGTTTCTGATTTGTCCGGTCTGGGCGAAGAAGACGGGTACTGTACTGTTGACCTATTGCCCCGACCTGATGCCAGTACAACGAGTATTCTCTGAACTGGAAGCTGACCGTCCCTGCCAAGAAGGAAGAGAGCTCCGGCTTACCACCACCAAGTAATTCCCCAACGTACATCCCATAGCCGTCCGGGAAAGCCGGGCGGCTTTTTTTTGCGCCGTTTTCGCTGGCAAAGTGTCTCAATTTTTTTCTTTAAATTTTCGGCGATTCTGTATCTTGTGCACCCACCCGCATTTTTTGATACCATAGGTTTATGGAAAAGAATGGGAGCGCAGCGGGGGCAGGAGGGCCGCCGCGCTGTTTGTGTTTCCGCTCAAAAAGGCCATGGGCCGTAGTTTGACAGAACAGGAGTGTTGCAGTTATGATCAATATGGTAAAGCTTCCCACCAACAAGAGCGATCTGTTCCTGCGTGTGGCAAAGGGCCACTTCGCAACCAGCCACAGCCATATCAATTACTATATCGATGTCACCACCCAGAAGCCCGTCTTTCCGAGGCCAAGGCTGTGGCAAAGGAGCTGGTGGCTGCCTACCAGCACAACACCATCGTGGATACCGTGCTCTGTCTGGACGGCACACAGGTCATCGGCACCTGCCTTGCCAACGAGCTGACCAAAGACGGCTTTGCCAACATGAATGCTCACCAGACGATTTACGTCATCACCCCCGAGTACACCAGCGGCAGCCAGATCATCCTCCGCGACAATCTCGCCCCCATGGTCAAGGGCAAGCATGTGCTCATCCTGGCTGCTTCCATCACCACCGGCTACACCGCGCAGGCGGCCATCGAGGCGATCAACTACTACGGCGGCACCGTGGCCGGCCTGAGGGCCATCTTCGCCACCGCCCACGAGTGTCTGGGCATCCCGGTCACGTCTATCTTCGACCCCTCCAACCTGCCCGATTACGCCAGCTACGACTCCCGCGAGTGCCCCATGTGCAAAGCCGGCCAGCACATCGATGCACTGGTCAACAGCTTCGGCTATTCGGCGCTGTAACTTGCCCGATTGTTTCATCCACTTCCCGCAACACAAAGCGTTGCCATTGTCATCGGCAGCCGGGTCTCTTTTCCTTATTCTGCTTTTTTCGGGAACACAAACGGGTCGTGCAGATAGACCAGCACGAGGTACGACCGTCATAAAGCACCAGATGATGGGCTCACAGAGGATGACGGCATCGTAGGCAAAGCGGGGGATGAAGAGCAGCACGAATACGACCTTGCCCACCAGCTCAATGACGCTGGAGAAGAGGGGCAGCACCTTCTGACCCAGGCTCTGCAGGGCATAGCGGGTGGAGAGCAGAACACCCAGCACCGAGTAGAACGGCGCGTTCCAGATCAGATACCGTGCGCCGTTTTCCAGCACCACCGCTCGTTGGAGCCAGAGATCAGCCGACCATCCACTCTGCGCCCACATTCATCAACAGAACAGCCAGCACGGCCACCACCACAGAATAAAGGTAAATTTCCCGCATGCCCTTGCGGACACGCTCCGGGTGGTTGGCGCCGCAGTTCTGGGAAACAAACGTGGAGCCTGCATGCCATGGCAATGAGTGGCATGCTCCGTAAAGGAGAACAGCTTCCGGGCGGCGGTGTGGCCGGCGATGACCAGCGTGCCCAGCCCGTTGATGCCATACTGCAGCACCACCGAGCCAGCCGAGACGATGCTGCTCATGAGGCCCATGGAAATGCTCTGGCTGAACAGCTCCCAGTAAAGGTGGCTGCCCACCCTGAAATGCTGTTTTTCCGGAAGCAGGATCTTCGGGACTGCTGAGGAAGATGTACAGGATGCAGAGCACCACCGAAACGCCTTGCGAGATGACAGTTGCCACAGCCGCTCCCTTGACGCCCATGCCGATTCTTGCGATGAACACGAGGTCCAGCACCACATTCAGGCCCGAGGAGATCAGCAGGAAGACCAGCGGCATGACACTGTTGCCAATGGCCCGGAGCAGGCCTGCACAGAGGTTATACGCGAACATGACCAGCACGCCCAGGTCGATGGTCAGAATGTAGCGGTACGCATCGTCCAGGATCTCCGCCGGGGTGTCCAGCATGAGGAGCAGCGGGTGCAGGCTCACAACACCTGCCAGCGTGATGCAGAGGGAGGACACCATCCGATGACGAGAGAGCCCGCCACGGTCTTCTTGAGCAGATCGTGATCCTGCGCCCCGTAGGAGCGCGCTGCAACGATTGCAAGGCCGTTGCCAATACCAATGCCGAATCCGACCAGAAGCTCGTAGATCGAGCCGCAGGAGCCAATGGCGGCCAATGCGGTATCGCCCAGTACATTGCCCACGATCATGGTGTCCACGGTATTATAGAGCTGCTGGAACAGGTTGGAAACAAAAATGGGGAGCATGAAGCAGCAGGCTCTTGAAAATGGGCCCGTGCATCAGGTCCACATTCTGGCTGAAGAAATTTTTCTTTGCGGGGATGGTCTGGGTCATAGGGTTGCCTCTCAAAATTGATCGCAAAAACAACCCTCCCCGGCATGCAGCAGCAAAGCAGAGAGGGTTGTCTCTTTTTTTTGTTGTTTACAGCTCCTGGGTCTCAAAGCCGTGGCCGGTCAGTACCTCCACACTGGTGAAGCCGGCAGCCTTGATGGCGGCGGCAGCTTCCTCAAAGCCGAAGGTCAGGCTGGAAACATCGTGGGAGTCGGAGGTGATGATGACCTTGCCGCCCATCTTGTTCCACTCCTCCAGCATCCATGCACTGGGGTAGAAGTCCTTGCGGTAGCCGCGGTAAACGCCGCCGGTGTTCACTTCCAGCAGGCAGTAGTGCTCTTTGGCTGCGCTCAGGGCTTTGAGGGCAGCGGCCCGGTAGCGGGGAGCCTCTTCATCAAAGAACTCACCCTCGCCGTTCAGCTTCTTGATGAGGTCGATGTGGGCCAGAATGTCCGGTCCCTTGGCGGCAACCTTCTCCACCTCTGCAAAGTAGGCTTCCACCGCCGCCAGCGGGTCACCGCCAAAGTCATCGTAAATACAGTCGTGGAGATCCTGCGGGCGGAAGTCGATCTCGTAGTATTTGCCGGTGTTCTTGCCGTACAGGTGATGGGCCGCACCGATCCAGTAATCGTAGCTCGTCGGGCTTGTCCTCGCTCAGGCTGTCCCACTCGATGCCGCAGAGGATGTCCACCTTACCCTTATACTCTGCCTTGAGCTTTGCAATGGTGGCCTTGTACTGGGCGGTGCGGCTGGGGCTCATGCAGTACTCACGGTCCCGCTGAGTATAGCTATGGCCGGAGAAGCCCAGGGTCGTCAGCCCCTGCGCACAGGCGGCGGAGGCCATTTCCTGCAAGGTATTTCTGCCATCGCACATCGTCGAGTGGCAATGAACACTGGACTTCTTATAATCTGCCATAACTAAATCACTGCATCCTTTCCTGTTTGACCTTGTGGTCAATGACGTGTCGTTTTTCCAGCTCACGGGTGATCTCTTCCACCGTGATGCCGCCTGCACCATCAGCACCAGCACATGGTAAGCCAGGTCGCTGATCTCATAGATGGTCTCGGCCTTGTCTTCCTTTTCTCCCGCAATGATGACCTCAGTACACTCCTCGCCCACCTTTTTCAGGATCTTTTCCTTGCCCTTTTCGAAGAGATAGGTGGTGTAGCTGCCCTCCTGCGGGTTCATCTGCGGCCTTTGATGAGTTCGTAGAGCCCCTGCCAGCTGAACTGTTTCAGCTCCGGCGAGACATACACTTCGTTGAAGAAGCAGCTCTCGGCGCCGGTGTGGCAGGCAGGGGGCCATCCTTGACCACTTCCACCACCAGTGCGTCCCTGTCGCAGTCGGCAGTGATAGACACCACATGCTGGACATTGCCGCTGGTATCGCCCTTGCGCCAGATCTCCTGACGGCTCCGGCTCCAGAACACGGTACGCCCCTCGGCAATGGTCAGTGCCAGCGTCTCGGCGTTCATGTAGGCAAGGGTGAGCACCTCTTTGGTGTAGTGATCCTGCACGATGGCAGGAATGAGGCCCTTTTCATCAAATTTCAGTTCCATGGTAATACTCCCTCCCCAAAGGGGATACTTACAGTTTATCCTAAAGTTGCCCGAAACGCAAGAGCTCAGAGCCGCATTTCGATCCCATTTTCGTTCAGCCAGGTCTTCAGGTCGTGGATGGTCAGCAGTTTCTGGTGGAAAATGCCCGCCGCAAGGCCAGCATCGATCCCTTTGTGGCCGAACAGCTCCAGGAAATCCTCCTTCTTGCCTGCGCCGCCGCTGGCGATGATGGGCACGTTCACCCGGGCCGCCACCGCATCCAGCATTTCAAGATCAAAGCCGGTGCGGACGCCATCGGTGTCAATGCTGTTCAGGCAGATCTCCCCCGGCGCCGTGCGCCGCGCACCAGCTGATCCAGTCCAGCGCGTCCCGGCCCGTATCCTCGCGTCCACCCTTGGCAAAAACGCGGAACTGGCCGTCCACCCGCTTCACGTCTGCCGAGAGGACGACGCACTGGTTGCCGTATTTCTGGGCCGCCGCCGGGATGAGGTCCGGGGTCCCGCAGAGCGACCCGAGTTGACACTGACCTTATCGGCACCACACTTGAGCACCCGGTCAAAATCCTCCAGCGTGTTGATGCCGCCGCCTACCGTCAGCGGGATAAAAATCTCACTTGCCACCCGGGTCAGGATGTCGGTGAACAGAGCACGGCCCTCAAAGCTGGCGGTGATGTCGTAGAACACCAGCTCGTCGGCACCGGCGGCGTTGTAGAGCCGGGCCATTTCCACCGGGTCGGCCACATCCTTGATGCCCTCAAAATTCGTGCCCTTGACCACCCGGCCATTCCGGACATCCAGACAGGGAATGATGCGTTTTGTGATCATTTTCGTTCCCCTCCGTTTAATTCTGCACCAGTTCTACACAACGTTTCAGATCCAGCGCCCCGGTATACAGGCTCTTGCCCAGGATCGCGGCAGCGGTGCCCATCTTTTTCAGTTCCAACAGCTCGGCTTCCGACGAGATGCCACCGCTGGCCGTGAAGGCTACGCCCGGCACCTCGGCCGCGAGCTGGCGGTAGAGGGCCAGATTGGTGCCCTGCATGGCACCATCATAGGCAATGTCGGTGTAGATGATGGCCGTGCACCCGGCATCTGCCAGCCGCCTGCAGAAGTCCACGCCCTTTTCGGCGCTGACCTCCTTCCACCCGTGGATGGCAACAAAGCCATCTTTGGCATCCACCCCCACGGCGATCTGATCGCCGTAGCTTTCAGCATCCGGGCCGTGAACTCAAAATCCGTCACGGCCACACTGCCTAGGATGCAGCGATCCACGCCCAGAGAAAGGTATTTTTCAATGCGCTCCTCCGTGCGGATGCCGCCGCCCACCTCAATGTACAAGCCCCCCTGCTTTGCCAGCGCGGCAATGGATCCGTAGTTGGAAAGGGTGCCGTCCTTTGCGCCGTCCAGATCGACAACGTGGAGATACCTGGCCCCTGCGGCCTCCACAAACTGCCAGGCCTGTGCACAGGGGTCCTCCCCGTAAACGGTCATACGGTCGTAATCTCCCTGCGTCAGGCGGACAACTTTGCCGCCCCGCAAGTCAATGGCTGGGAATAGATTCATAGTTTCTCCTTTAGCTTTGGCCTTACCCTCTCCGTCTTTGCTTCGCAAACAGCTCTCCCAAAGGGGGAGCCTTGGCAAAACGGGAAACTTGTCCCTGACTGCCAAGGCCTCTCCTACTAGGAGAGGTGGCAATGCGTTAGGCATTGACGGAGAGGTTGTACGGAGCAGTTCCACTACAATTCACTGCAAACGCCTTCAAGATCCGCAGCCCCGTCTCCCCGCTCTTTTCGGGGTGGAACTGGGTGCCGTACACCCTGCCCGCCCTGACCACGCCAGTCACGGGGATGGAGTAATCGCTGACAGCAAGTGTACTCTCGGTACAATCTTTGCCGTAGTAGCTGTGGACGTAATAGACATACTCACCCTCACGGATGTATCGGAAAAGCGGGTCATCCCGTACGATGTGCAGGGCGTTCCAGCCGATCTGCGGCACCTTGAGGGTTTTGTCTTTCAGGTCAGGCTCCAGCGGGCAGACCTCGCCTTTGACAAGACCCAGGCCCCCATGCTCACCGTACTCATAGCTTTTTTCAAAAGAGCAGCTGCATTCCCAGGCAGATGCCCAGCAGGGGCTTTTGCGCCGCCTGCTCCCGGATGACCGGCACCAGACCGGTAGCCGAGAGCTTGTCCATGGCATCGCCAAAGGCCCCCACCCCCGGCAGGATGAGCCGGTCAGCCTTGCAGATGGTCTGTGCATCGGCGGTCACAACAGCCTCCAGCCCCAGATGCGTCAGGCTGGAGCGCAGGCTGAACAGGTTACCCACACCGTAATCGATGATCGCGATCATACCAGCAGTCCTTTCGTGGAGGGGATCTCGTCCCGGTGGGCGGCATCAATGGCGACTGCCTCAGCCAGTGCGTGGCCTGCCCCCTTGAAGCAGGCTTCGAGAATGTGGTGGGTATTTTCCCCTGCAAATTGTACAAAGTGGAGCGTAGCGGGCACATTGCGGGCAAAGCCCAGCCAGAACTCCGCGGCGCATTCCACATCGAAATCGCCCACCTTTTCGGTCTTGCAGTGGACATCCCAGTTCAGGGTGCACCGGCCCGAAAGGTCTACCGCGCAGAGCACCAGCGCCTCGTCCATGGGCAGGTAGAAGCTGCCATACCGCTGGATGCCCCGCATCTCGCCCAGCGCCCGGGCAAAGGCCTGCCCCAGCGCGATGCCGATGTCCTCGGCGGTGTGGTGGTAATCCACCTCCACATCTCCGTGGCAGGTCAGCACCAGGTCAAACCGGCCATGGCGGGCAAACAGCTCCAGCATGTGGTTCAGGAACCCACAGCCGGTGTCTACCTCATAGCGGCCCGCACCGTCCAGATTCAGGGTCAGCTCGATCTGGGTCTCGTTGGTGTTGCGTTCCAGTGTCACTTCCCGCATGGGTCATTCCTCCATTATTTTGTCAAGGGTGTTCAGGAAAATCTGCATCTGCTCCGGCGTGCCGATCGTGATGCGCAGCCAGTTTTCAATGCGTGGGGCATCAAAGTGGCGCACCAGAACGCCCTCTTTTCCTTCAACTTCCGGTACAATTCGCCGCCGTTTTTCTTTTTGTGTAGAGGCAAACAGGAAGTTGGAGCGGCTGTCCAACACCGCAAAGCCCCGGGCTTCCAGCTGCTGTTTTGTCCATGTGCGGGTGTCCACGATGGCGGCACGGGTCTTCAAAATAAACGGTGTCTTCCAGCGCGGCCTGCCCTGCTTTCAAGGTCAGGCGGTTGATGTTATAGGGGTTCAGGCTGAACTTGACCCGGTTCAGGTCCGCGATGAGGCTGGCGCTGCCCATGGCAAGGCCCAGCCGCGCTCCTGCCAGCTGGCGGGATTTCGAGAAGGTCTGCACCACCAGCAGGTTGTCGTACCGGTCAATGAGCGGCACGCAGCTCTCGCCGCCAAAGTCCACATAGGCCTCATCCACAATGACCACATTGTCAGGGTTCGCTTTCAGGATGCCCTCGATGGCACTGCGGGGCAGGGCCAAGCCGGTGGGAGCGTTGGGGTTTGCGATGACGATGGTCTCGTTCAGGCCGTAGTAATCGGCGGGGTCAAGGGTGAAATCCTCCTTCAGCGGGATGATATGGCTGGGGATGTGCATCAACCCGCACCAGACGCTGTAACAGCCATAGGTGATGTCGGCATAGGCCAGCGGGTGGGTCTCGTCACAGAAGAAGGCCCGCAGGGCGAAGAAAAGGTTCTCGTCACTGCCGTTGCCGGGCATGATCTGGTCCGGCTGCAGGCCAAAGTGCACCGCCGCCGTTTTCAGCAGGTCGGTGCAGGCGGGGTCGGAGTAGAGACGGAGCTTTTCCACCTCATCCTCGCTCACCGCCGCCACCACTGCCGGGCTGGGCAGATAGGGGCTTTCGTTGGTGTTCAGCTTGATGTATTGCTGGTCCTGCGGCTGCTCCCCTGGGGTGTAGGGGGTGACTGTTTCAAGTTTCGGAGAGAGATATTTACTCATAGCAATTTCCTCACTGTCAGCGTCCTCGCCCTCTCAGGCGCTTCGCGCCAGCTCCCCCAAAGGGGGAGCCTCTGGCGGTTTTCCGTAACCTTGCGGGAAATTGTCAAAGCCTCTCCCTTTGGGAGAGGTGGCATTGCAAAGCAATGACGGAGAGGGCGAGCCGCCTTTAGTCCTCTTCATATCTTATCGTCACACTCTTATGGGCGTGCAGGCCCTCGCGCTCGGCAAAATCGGCAATGCGGGGTGCCACCTCGCCCAGCGCCTCGCGGGTGTAATACAGGAAACTGGACTTCTTCACAAAGTCGTCCACACCCAGCGGGCTAGAGAAGCGGGCCGTGCCGCTGGTGGGCAGGGTGTGGTTGGGGCCTGCAAAGTAATCGCCCAGGGCCTCGGGCACATTGCGGCCCAAGAAGATGCTGCCCGCGTTTTTGATCTCGTTCAGCACCCCGAAGGGGTCCTCCACGCAGACCTCCAGATGCTCCGGCGCAATGATGTTGCAGGCCTCAATGGCCTTGTGCAGGTCGGTGCAGACGATGATCTTCCCGTTGTCGTCCACGCTGGCGCGGGCAATGGCGGCACGGGGCAGCTGGGGGATCTGCACCTCCAGCTCTGCCTGCACGGCCCTGGCCAGCGCCGGGCTGTCGGTAACAAGAACAGGGCTGGCCAGCTTGTCGTGCTCGGCCTGGCTCAGCAGGTCTGCCGCCACCCAGGCGGGGTTGCAGCCGCCGTCGGCCAGCACCAGGATCTCGCTGGGGCCGGCGATCATATCAATGCCCACCTTGCCGAACACTTCCGCTTGGCGGTGGCAACGTAGATGTTGCCGGGGCCGACGATCTTGTCCACCGCCGGGATGGTCTGGGTGCCGTAGGCCAGCGCGGCCACGGCCTGTGCACCGCCGGTCTTGAAGATCTTGGTCACACCGGCGGTGGCGGCGGCGGCAAGGATGACCGGATTCACCCTGCCGTCCTTTCCGGCGGGTGTGGTCATCACGATCTCCGACACACCCGCGACCTTGGCCGGGATGACATCCATCAGCACGGTGGAGGGATAGGCCGCCGTGCCGCCGGGCACATATACGCCCGCCTTTTCAATGGGGGTATATTTCTGGCCCAGCACGATGCCGGGCTTCTCGTTGATCACAAAGTTCTTGTGCACCTGCTGGCGGTGGAAGCTCTCAATGTTGGCGGCAGCCTCCCGCAGGGTCTCAAGGAAATAGGGGTCCATATTGGCAAAGGCCTCATCGATCTCCGCCTGCGTCACCTGCAGGTCGTCGATCTTAGCCCCGTCAAATTTCAGCGCGTACTCCTTCAGCGCCTCATCGCCCCGGGCACGGACCTCAGCAATGATGCCGTCCACCACATCCTCCACGTTTTTTTCCGCGCGGATGTCCCGGTTCAGGATCTCCTCGGGCCTGAGCTCATCAAAATTATACAGCTTGATCATTTTGTTTCCTCCTGCAAGGCCTTGCGCAGCGCTTCCAGCATGGCATCCATTTCGTTGTGCTTGAACTGGTAGCTGGCCTTATTGGCAATGAACCGGGCCGAGATGGGCATGAACTCGGTGACCACCCGCAGGCCGTTCTCCCGCAGGGTGGTGCCGGTCTCCACGATATCCACAATGACATCGGAAAGGCCCAGAATGGGGGCCAGCTCAATGGAGCCGTTCAGCTTGATGATATCGATATCCCGCCCGATGGACGCATAGTAGCTCTTTGCAATGTTGACGAATTTGGTCGCCACCCGCACCGGGCGGCTGGGGTCATCCTTGTAATCCGCCGGGGCAGCCACGCACATCCGGCACCTGCCAAGGCCGGTATCCAGCAGCTCGTAGACATCGGCAGAGGCTTCGGTGAGGATATCCTTGCCCACGATACCCACATCTGCCGCGCCGTGCTCAACGTAGATGGCCACATCGCTGGGCTTGACAAGGAAGTAGCGGATGCCCGCCGCAGGGTTCTCCACCACCAGCTTTCGGGTGGCGTTGTAGTCCTCGGTGCAGCCGTAGCCGATGCGGGCCAGCAGGTCATACATCCTGTCGCCCAAACGGCCCTTGGGCAGGGCCACATTCAGCATGACCCGGTCCGTGCTGTTCCTCTGTACCGGCGGGGTGGGGGCGCTCAGACGATCAAGCTCGTCCAGATAGACCGCAAAGCCGATGGCCCCGGCCCCGGGGGTGAACTTCTGCATCAGCAGGTCGTAGCGGCCGCCCTTGAGCAGGGGCCGCGGCAGGCCCTGCAGTAGCCCTGAAAGACCAGCCCGTTGTAGTATTCCATCTCACCGGCAAGGCTCAGATCAAGGCGGACCGCCCCGCCGGAGGCCTCCAGCGTTTTGGCCAGTGCCCGCAGCTCAGCGGCGGCAGCGCGCATCCGGTCGTTGCGGCAGGCACTCTCTGCCTTTGCCAGCGTCTCCTCGCAGCTGCCGGAAAGCTCCAGCAGGCCGGTCAGGGCATCGGCCCCGGCGGCATCCAGCCCGGCGGCCTGCGCGGCGCGGCGCAGCTCGTGTGCATTCTTTTCCCGCAGCTTTTCCAGCAGGCCGGGGCGGGCATTCTCCGGCACGCCCAGTGCGTCGAACAGGCCGAACAAATAGCCCATGTGGCTGACTTCCAGCACCCACGCGGCCCCCAGCTGGGCCAGGCTCTGCGCTGCCAGCCGGACCGCCTGCTGCACCTGTGCCTCCCCCACCGCGCCCAGCATCTCAAGGCCCATCTGGGAGATCTCCTGGAAGGTGTGGCTCTCTGCCGAGGGGCGGTAGACGTTCTCATGGTAGTAATATCGCAAGGTCTCGCCGGGGGCGGGCTGGGCCGTCTTGGCAATGGACAGGGTCACGTCCGGCTTGAGGGCCAGCAGGCGGCCATCCAGGTCGGTAAACGTGATGACCTGCTCCGAGGACAAAAAGCTCCGGTTTTCCTGATACAGGCCGTACTCTTCAAAACGGCCCATGTGATATTTGCGGCAGCCCGCCGCCTCGTACAGCGCCCGCAGCGCAAAGGAGGGCCCGCTCCTTGGGCTGCAAACTGTCCAGACTGAATTCCATCTCGATCTCCTCGTTCCCTCTCTGCGTATTTCCCACTTCTTTTGTCTATTTTACTTTATCAAGATAAAGTTGTAAAGTATGAAAGTGACGGCTTTTCAGCCCTATCTTACCGTTT
>VOFC01005078.1_pt1 | contig 68655 bp, 144 predicted proteins | sample 5384161 | NCBI WGS metagenome assembly VOFC01 (sample SAMN12384722, study PRJNA508395) | human gut metagenome | isolation source: healthy gut B | host: Homo sapiens
CAATCTAGATGAGTTTAAATTCTATTTTTTACATATGTATAACATGTGATTACTATATCCTTGTAATTCCTCTCTTTCACATGTAGATAAATGATATCTTACCCATACTTCAAATTCTTGATCATTCAAAGAATCAATTTTTTCTTTAAAATGATAAGATAATCCATCGGTTGCAATATTTTTTACTAAAGTTACATTATGTTTTGCCATAATGTCTTTAAATTCCTTAATATAAAATGCTGAAAATATACCACCAGGATAATTAATCATTTTGAAATTCTTATCAAAGTCATTTGGATATCCATCAATTAAATGATCTTTCTTTAATGCCCAATTAACAAATATTGAATCACTTGTTAAGTAAGCGATAGCAACATATCCATCTTTCTTTGTAACTCTAATAGCTTCTTCTATTGCTTTATTAATATCAGTTTCATTATACAAGTGATAAAGTGGGCCAAGAACCAAAGTTACATCAAATGTGTTATCATTAAATCTTGATAAATCTAAAGCATCACCTCGTTCTGCATCGATATCCATGTTAGATGTAATTTTGCTTTTTTAAAATATCTACATTATGTTGAACAAATTCAATCGCGTTTACCTTGTACCCTTTATTAGCATAATATAATGAATACCTTCCAGTTCCTGCACCTACTTCTAAAATTCTATCTCCATTTTTTAATAAGTCATCAATATATTTTGTTGTTGTAATAAATTCTATACTACCATGTTTGCTTAATAATCTTTCTTCTTCATCACAATCTTCATTATAAAATTTATTTAAGTTTACTGTTCTTTCGTCCATAATTTACCTACTTTCTTTTTTTAAATTGAAATATACATCATCAACTTGCATGCCATTTCTTTCAACTACATTTTTTCTCGCTTATATTCTTCAAAGCCTAATTGAATCATGCAATTATGTGATCTTTCATTATCAGAAAATACGATTGAGTATATTTCGTCTAGATTCAATACGTCAAATCCATAATTGATTAACCCTTTAATAATATCTTTTCGCATAATGTTTCCCCTGCATTTTCTTTCTGATAGTTATTCCGATTTCTCCTCTATTGTTATCTATTTCATTGAAAGCACAATTACCAATATATTCTAAAGTTTCAAAATCATAAACCGAAAAAGTATTATCTTCTTGATGAGCATTTATCCATTCAATTTCACTTTCTTTTTGTAATTACTCTCTCTTTTTAGTGGACAACATTGATTGTATGCTTTTCATCATTCATCATTTCAACCATATCATCAACATTTTCTATATTTGGTCTTGCAAATATACATTTACCATATCTAAATATTTCTATCATTATTCTTCACCTCCATTAAATTGCCCCTACTATTTTTTAGACAATTATAACATATAGTCTTTTGCTTTTAAAATATAAAAAAGCACAATAATAATATTGCTTTATTGTGCTTTTGACTTAGTTAAATTGTCCTTTTCTTTTGCCTTGAAAGTATTGGTCCCTTTTTCTTTGCCCATTTAAACGGACTTCCTACTCCATAATAATTTTGTTCACTGTCAAAACCTTGTTTATCCTCAAACCCATATAAATATGCCATGTCATTACTATATCTAATCATCCCATTTGCTTTTTAAATATGCAAATAAATTTTCCTCAATATCATAATCTTCAATTAATTGACATTGTTCATTGTGACATGCAGCAACATCATACTCAGAATAATTTTCATCATCTCTTATTCCAAATCTTGGTTTTAAAGTGATGCTTATAAATGAATCAATCTCTAATGTTGGACAACTCATTGTATTATCATCATACACAATAAATTCAATAACTATGCCGTCAAACGATTTAGCATAAAATCTACCAATTTCTTGTCTTTCCATAAATTTCACTTCCTTTCCTTTTTCGTGGAACAAAAAAAGCCACGAAAATATTTTTCGTGACTCAATTAGATTGTGTAGGCTTCTTTTCCATTAGCCCGAGATAGCTCACATAAATGCTTATATCTCCTCACTTGTCTAACAATTATACATTATTTTTTACTTTTGTCAAATTATTACCTACACTGATTAATAATTTCTTTTTATGAAATATATAAATAAACTAAGTTTGAAATATTTATATGTATAAAATGCTAAAAGCAATACAAAATAATACTAGAAATGAGGTGAAGGTATGAATACATTACAAAAAGTGTGTTTAGTAGTTACCATTATTGGTGCAATTAACTGGGGATTTATCGGCTTACTCGAAGTAAACTTGGTTGAATCATTGTTTGGAGTTGGAACTGTTGTTTCAAGAATAATCTACTCTTTAGTTGGTTTAACTGGACTAATAAATGTTGGTATTTTATTCACTCATTTGGATGAAGATTAAAAAAAATAAGTACTTAAGAATTTAAACTTAAGTACTTATTTTTTATTTTAAAGAATCTATTTTTTCTTGAAAATTATCACTCATACAAATATAAGATCCACTTACTAAAACATCAGCTGAATTCAAAAATACTCGACTTTCTAAATTAACCCCACCATCAATAGAAACAAGATAGTTATAGTTTTTTTCATGTTTCAATTTTTGTAAAATATCTAATTTTTTCAATTGTTTCAGGAATCATCTTTTGTCCACCTAAACCAGGATTAACACTCATTACTAAAACATATTCAACATTATCAAGACATTCAACATTCATAACTCTAGTTTTAGGATTTATCGCAATGCCCGCACCAATATTATAAGAATGAATTAAATCAATATATTTTTTATAATCAGGGATTTCTGCATGAACAGAGATAAATCTAGGATTCAATTTTTTTAAAACCTCAATATAATTTGTAGGATTTTCAACCATTAAATGTATATCTAATGGTTTTTTTATGCCTTTTAAACAATCTAAAAAACTCATATTCATTCATTGTTTTTTCACTTGTAAATTTTCCATCCATTATATCAACATGAATAAAATCAGCAGTAGTTTCATCAAGTTTTTTTTCTAATGTATCTCTTACATCAGTTTTGTTTTTTAAAAAGGAAACCGATATTTTCATTCCATCACCATCTTTTTATAATTTTCATATCTAGATTCAAGTATTACTTTGTTTTCTACATCTTCTAAGACTTTACAACCAATTTCATTTATATGTTTACAATCTCTAAATTTACATTCATCATTTTTAAATTCTTTAAAAGCAAATTTAATATTTTCCTTTGGTACATGAATATCTAAAGCTGAAAATCCTGGAGTATCAATAAAATAGATATCATTTATTTCAAAAAGTTCAACATGTCTAGTTGTATGTTTACCTCTACCTAAAGCTTCACTTATATCATCAGTTTTAAGATTTAAAGTCGGATCTAATTTGTTTATAAATGTTGATTTACCAGCACCAGTTTGACCAGTCAAAGTGACTGTTTTACCTTTTAAATATTCAAACAAGCATGAATATTCAGTATTTAAAATAGTTTTATAGCCAACACTTTTGTAATAATTTATTATATTATCAAATTCTTTTCTTTCTTCTTCAGTTAACAGATCATATTTACTGAAAACTATAATTGGTTCAATATCTGATAAAATAATATTAGTAAGCATTTTATCCAAAAGAAGAGATGAAAAGTCTGGATGTTTTTAAACTGGTAACTATTAAACAAACATCTACATTAGCAACCCTCGGTCTTAAAAAGTTCATTTCTTCTACTATATATATCAATTATATATTTATTATCAATATCAACTTTTACTCGATCACCAACTAAAGGAGTAAGCCCCATATTACGGAACTTACCCCTAGCTTGACAATCTACAAAAACATTATCACATTTTACAGTATAAAGATTGCTTATAATTCTAACTATTATACCATCAATATAACTATTCAATGTCATCGACTCCACTGTCAACTACTTCTTCAGCAATTTTTATTGTTAAAGTTTGTCCATTTACAACGGCATCATCAGCTTTTTGACTTTGTTCAAAAAATTGTTCCAGCTGGATATTCATCAGTTTCTACATATGAAGTTGTAAGTTTAACTCCATATTTTGTACACCATTCTTCAATTTGTTTCAAAGAATATGTTCCTTTAGTAAAGTCTGGATACGTTGTTGACATATCAGAAATATAAAGAATAATTGTATCTCCTTCAACAAGCTTAGCACCAGCAGCAGGTTCAGTTTTTAATATTTCTTCACTAGTATGATTTCCTTTATCCTCAATTTTTTCAACTTTAACATATAAATTATACATTTTTTCTAAGATGGCTTTTTTCTTCAATATAGTTCTTACCAGTTAAATCCTCTAATGTATAGGCATTTTCACCACTTGAAATATAAATAGTAACTGATGCACCTTTTTTTTCTAGTGCTTCCTTTGGATGGATATGTTTAGTAACATTACCTTCTTTTATCGTAGAAGAAGCTTCACTCTTTTGTTCATCCGATATCGTAAATCCGGCACTTATAAGTTTACTTTCAGCATCCTCTACACTTAATCCTGTAACATCAGGTACTTTAATATCTTTTACTGCTGTTATTCTAGGTATTAAGAATACTAAAGTAGTTACAATAAGTATTAAACCTGTAAATATAATTGCTAAAATAAGCAAAAGTTTATTTTCTTTTTTTTTTCTTAAATCTTTTTCAGTAATCTTTTTAGCTTTTATCTCGACATCTTCTTTCTTCTCTTCAATTTTTTTCTTTATCTTTTTCAATCTCTTTTTTTTGTTGGTTTCTTTTCTTGAGGTACTTCACTAGAAGTTACCTTCTTCTTTATTATATCCGCATCATCTTCAGGATATTCAAAAAACATATTTAGGTTCATTTATTCTTGAATCATCCAAAGCTGTTTTTAAATCATCATGCATTTCTTTAGCGTCTTGATAACGGTTTTTAACATTTTTAGCTGTTGCTTTCATAATGATGTTATCTATCGATTGAGGTGTATTTGGTAAAAGTTCTCTTACCGATGGAACACTTTCTTTGATGTGTTTTAATGCTATTTCAACTGCATTATCACTTTAAATGGTAGAGTTCCTGTTAAAAGTTCATACATCAAAATACCCATTGAATAAACATCACTTTGAATTGTTGCTCCCTTACCACTTGCTTGTTCTGGTGGTAAATAATGAACACTTCCCATAACTGAATTAGTTTGAGTAAGTTGAGTTGAATTAAGTGCCATCGCAATACCAAAGTCCGTAATCTTAATCAAACCATTTTCCAAAATCATAATATTTTGAGGTTTAATATCACGATGTATTATATAAGAATCGTGTGCAGCACTCATACCATCAGTAACTTGAAGCATGATATCAACAACTTCAGTTAAAGTCAAACTTCCTCGTTTTTTTAGAAGCTGTTTCAAATGTTTTCCATCAATATATTCCATGACAATATAATATGAACCATTATCTTCACCAACATCATAAACTTCGACAATATTTGGATGAGATAAACTGGATGCTGATAAAGCTTCTCTTTGAAATCTTCTAACAAACTTCTCATCTGTTGCTAAGTCTCCTCTTAAAACTTTAACTGCAACATTTCTATCAAGAATAGTATCATATGCAAGATAAACATTGGCCATACCACCTTCACCAATTGTTTTGATGATTTGGTATCGGTCGTTTATCTTTTGACCCTTCATTATCATACTACACATCCCCGCTTCTATCTTCTTTTACTAAATAAGCTATTGAAATGTTATCTTGCCCACCACGAACATTGCATTTTTTAACTAACTTAATAAGTTTATCTTCAACACTTATATCTTCTTCATTTAAAACCTTTTCGATTTGTTCTTGAGTTAACATATTTGTTAAACCATCGCTTGAAAGCATTATAGCATCAACATCAGTTTCAACTTCAAATATATCAAACTCACATGTATCAGCAGCTCCTAAAGCACGCATTAAAACATTTCTCTTAGGGTGATTTTTAGCTTCTCTTTCAGATAAATCGCCAGTTTCAACTAAAAAATTAACTAGTGTATGATCATTCGTAATCTTTTTTAATTTACCATTTTTAAATACAAATCCACTTGAATCCCCTATATTAACAAACATCAAGAAATCCTTAGTTAAAAGAGCCATAACACATGTAGTTCCAAGTCCCATTGCTTCAGGATGTTCATCACTATATTTTCAAAAAATACTAGCATTAACTTCATTTAAGTTTTCTCTTATCCAGTTAACAGCATCAATTTTAGTTCCTATAGTTGATAAAGATTGAAAACGAGAACCGATTTGAGTTACCACCATACTTGATGCAATTTCACCAGCTCTGTGTCCTCCCATACCATCAGCAACAATCATCAAATGTTCACTTGAAGAATTCTTAACAATGGTAACTGAGTCTTCATTATGACTTCTAACTCTTCCTGAATCAGTTATATAAAATGATTTCATCTTTCCACCTCATTTGCTCTAAGTTGCCCACAGGCAGCATCTATATTTCCACCAAACTCTCGTCTAACCGTTACATTTATTCCACGACGTTTTAAAGTATCATAAAACTTCATAACTCGATCATTTGGAGATTTTTTATATTCTATATGACTAGTTTCATTATAAGGAATTAAATTAACATATACGTTCATTCCTCTAAGTAAATCAGCAAGTTCATTTGCATTTTCTTCACTATCATTTACCATACTAAGCATAACATATTCTATAGTAACTCGTCTATTAGTTTTTTCAATATATTCATTTATAGCAGCAATTAATTCACTTATATTATAAGCTTTATTTACTTTCATAATTTTATTTCTAAGTTCATCATTAGGTGCATGTAAACTTATTGCTAAATTAGTTTGCAAATCTTCCTCTGCATATCTTTTTATCATTGGTACAAGTCCACTTGTTGAAACTGTAATATGTCTTGCTCAATCGCGATTCCAAATGGTGAATTAATTATTCTTATGAAGTCCATTATATTATCATAATTATCAAAAGGTTCGCCTATTCCCATTACCACTACACTAGAAATACGCATGCCCACATCTTCTTCAATCATAAGAATTTGTCTTACAATTTCTCCAGGTAATAAATCTCTTACTTTTTTAAACGTCCAGATTCACAAAAAAGAACATCCCATATTGCATCCAATTTGACTTGACACACATACACTCAATCCATAATCATGTCTCATAAGAACACTTTCAATTAAATTACCATCATCTAATTCAAATAGATATTTATTAGTTTCTTTACTTGTTTGACGTCTTACAAGTTTTAACATTGAAATATCAAAATCTTTTTTCAATTGTTCTCTTAATTCAAGTTTTATATTACTCATTTTATCAAAATCAAAAACACGTTTTTTATATATCCAATCATAAATTTGTTTTGAAACAAATTTAGAATATCCATTATCTTCTAAATATGATGTTAAGTCTTCTAATTTTAAATCAAAAATACTTTTCACACATTCACCTCATATCCTATAGAAATTATATCAAAAAAACAAATAAAAATAATAGAATTAACTATATCAGTTTTAAAATTTAAATATAAAAACCTTTATTTCTAAAATTATATTTATAAAAAAAAATAGAACTCATTTTTCTATTGAGTTCTTAATCATTATTATCTTCCTATTAGTATCTTTGTTATACATAGTACTAATATAGAAATAAAAAAAAATCACCTAACTCAGCAATGATTTAGGTGATTGCTAAAATATTACTAGGCAACACTCAACATGCGAATATTAAATGTTCCTTTTTTATATTGTATGCAAGTCTTTCTTGCTGAATACATTTTACCATAAAAAAGTATTCATACAAGTTCAACGAATACTCTTTTTTTTACTTTTTAATCTTTTTGCTTTTACTTGGTTTAACGATTTTATCAAGTGTATAAGCTTCTGTTTCTACTGGTAACTTTTTATTCTTAAGTCTTTGATTTACTAAATCAATTACAAGTTCATATATAATCGTAAAACATGGGACTGCGATTAATAAGCCAACTAGGCCAAATAATCCTCCAAATAAAGTAATTGCAAAATAATACCCAAAATGATGGAAGTCCAGTTGCTTGTCTTTGAATAGCAGGCGTTACAAAATTTCCATCAATTTGTTGTAGTACAACAATGAATAAAACAAAAGTGATTGCTTTAACTGGAGAAATCATACAAATAAGTAAAGCTGATGGTACAGTTCCAATGTATGGTCCAAAATAAGGAATTAAATCAGTTAAACCCACTAAAGTAGCTATTAAAAGTGCATATGGATATTTACAAATAAGCAAGAATAAAAGTGTACAGGTAAACACAAATCCAAATGAATCACATATCTTGCCAATCATGAATTGACAAAATACATGATTAACATGTTTTACTTCATCAATAAAAGCATCAACATGCTTTTTATATCAAAGAAAAAGAATATAAAGTTTTCTAATTCCTGCTCCAAAGTTTTTAGTATTAGCTAAGATATAAACAGCAAATACTCCACCAATTGCAAAATTAAATATAAATGTTAAAGAATCCAAATACCCCACTTCTTACTTTATCCAAAGCTGATTGAGTTAATGGAGATATAACTGTATTTATTGCATCCATTAAAAGATTTAGAAATTTCATTATACTTTTCTAAAATATCAGCAGACAATTCTTTATTATTTGAAAGCCATCCAGTTATTGCACTTTCTAAATCTTTTAAATAATCGGAACATTAACTAAAAGAGATTGAATACTCGTTAATAATTGAGGAATAATGATACTTATTAAAGCAACTAATAAACCAATAATAATAACAAATGTACATAGAATACTTAAATTTCTCTTGGTCTTTTCTTTTTCAATTTTATTAAACACTTTATTTTCAAATAAATTAACTATTGGATGCATTATATAAGCAAGCACTAAACCATATATCAAAGGCATCATTATATTTAAAATATTTTTAATAAAGCCAAATATAACTCCAATATTATAAATTATAAAAAGAAAATAATATTCCCGCAGCAATTACTAAAAAAGCAGTCACACCAATTTGTACTACTTTATTATCAAATAGTTTTTTCACATTTATCACCTACATCAATTATAAAGAAAAATTACTTTTTTGTAAACAAAAGTTATTTCTTTCCAAGATAATCTTTAATTGTTTTCTTTAATATATTAATATTTGTTTCCGATATATCAATAAGAGTGATTATATCACTTCTTAGTTCTTCATCGTTTTCTATCTGAGCCACCAAACCTGACAAACCATAATTTTTTAGATTCAATAAAGCTTCGGGAAATATTTTTATGGAATCTAAAGATGCTTTTTGCCGTTACTTTTATTTGACTTTTAATAACATATTCTAAAATGATTTCTTTCAATAATGCATCACAGCTTACATAGTTTTTGAGTAAATTTACCTACTCCATTTAAACAAACAAAAGATTTCGCCATATCAAACAAGAATTCAGGTGGATCTAGTTCGTATTTAGTAAATATCATAACCATATCCATAAAATAATTAGTTACTTCTCTACCACGTAAGTTATCACAGTAAGTTTTAACTTCATCTTTTAACCTTTCCTTTTGCTTTTCGCTTAATGTACCATAACGTGTTATTATAGAAAATATTTTTCAAAATCTCTTGTATAAGCTGCAAAGAAAAATTCTTTTACAAAATTCAATTTCTTCTTTGCCTAAAGAAAAAACAACAATCCCATATCTAAAAAATAAATATTACCAAAACTATCAACACATAGATTTCCACTATGAGGATCTCCATGAAAAATTACATTATCATCCTCTAAAAGAGAATTAAAACTTAGTTTCAAATAACTATTTATAGCCGTTTTTATTAATTCTTTATTTTCTTCTGTTAAAGGAAGCTGATTGATAGTTTTATGAGGAATATAATCCATTACAATAACATCACTTGATGATAATTCTTCATATACTTTTGGTACACATATCTTAATTGTATTAGCTACACTTCCATTTACTTTTTTTTTGAAAATTCACCATACATTTTTTTTATATTATTTATTTCATTATCAAAATTTGTTTCTTCACTTATCCATTTTAAATATAAATTTAAGGCATGTTCTCCTCCAAAGAAATTTTTAAAATTGATAAACTTTCCAAATCTATGCATAAGTTTTTTAACTTTTCAACGTCTTTTACAATATTTTTTTTCGACATCTTTTCTTTTAACCTTTATAACAACATCTTTTCCGTTTTTAAGTTTAGCTTTATATACTTGAGAGATTGAAGCTGATCCAATTGGTGTTTCGTCAATAGACAAAAAATAAATCACGATAATTTTCCCCATAAGTACTTATCAAAGTATCTTCAACAATTTTAAATTCAACAGGTTCAATATCGTCACATATACTGATAAAGCAACTCTATCACTTTCACTAAAATAATTTTGAAATTCATGTGTTGCTAACATTTGAGCAAAGCTTTATATAAACAACACCCATATTAGTTGCAAAATCGCGAATCACTTCTCCATTTGATTTTCTTAATACTATTTTTTCACTACAGCACGAAGTACTTCAAAATATAATTTCATAGAAAAAACTCCTTAAAGAAAATATTATATATTATTTATTAACAAAAACAAAGAACATATATTTTTAACTTTTGGTTAAACTATTTAATGGTGATAATATGGACTATATAAAAAGATAAATGAAGATTATAAAAACGTGACCGATTTAAATATCAAAAAAAAAAAATATCTATATTATCTATCTTGAATCTATTATTGATCAAAACAAAATAAACGATTATATTTTAAAAATCATACCTAAAAAGTCATATACCTAGAGATATAAAAGAATTAATTCCAAGTCCTAATATAAAAGATGTTCCTGACTATGATACTTTATCCCTTTATTTGGAATCCGGTTTTACCATTATTATCAATAGACATCAAGTAATTGCCGTAGAAACAAGAGGAAACTTAGCACGTTCAATCGATACTCCAACTACTGAAAGTACAATATATGGTCCAAAAGAAGCTTTTGTTGAAAATTATCAAGTTAACTTAGGTTTAATCAAACGTCGAATAAAATCTAAACATTTAAAAATAAAGATATCTTTATCGGAAGATATACAAAAAATACCGCAAGTGTTCTTTATATAGAAACAATTGCTGAAGAAAAGATATACAATGACGTTATTGAAAAATTAGAAGCCATTGATCGAGATGGAGTCAATGATGTAACTCAGTTAAAAAAAATATTTAGGCGATAAAACAAAAAACGCCTTCCCTGCTTTTAAAGTAACTGAAAGACCGGATGTTGTTGCCGCTTCCTTATTAGAAGGAAAAATAGTCGTTATTCTTGATAACTCATCCAATGCTTTAATATTACCTTCATTTTTAGCCGATTTTATAAATCCAATTGCTGATCATTATGAAAAAGCCATAAATATTAACTTTTTTAAAAATATTACGTTTTCTTTGTTTCTTTTTAGCTATCTTAACACCAGCTATATATGTCGCTATAACAACATACAATCAAGAAACTATACCAACAACCATACTTATCAATTTTTCAAGAGCAACGCAGTAAGGTTCCATTTCCAGCTGTAATTGAATGTTTTATCACACTTATCATATGTGAAATTTTAAGAGAAAGTGATATTCGTTTTCCATCAAGTTATGGTTCTGCCACTTCTATTTTAGGAGCTCTTGTTTTAGGCGAAGCAGCTGTATCTGCAGGTATTGTTTCACCTATAATGATTATTATTGTTGCTATAACTTTTATTTCAAGTTTAATATTTACTGATCTTGAAATAATAAATTCTATAAGACATTGGAGATTTTTATTCTTATTTGTCGCAGCTATATATGGTCTTTTTGGAATAGGTATTTGTTTTATTGCATTAATTACTTCATTAACTAGTCAAGAAGTGTTTAATAAACCTTATTTTTTATCCCCTATCACCATTTGATCTTACTTATATAAAACAAACCTTATTTAAAATGAAAACAAAGAAAACGAAGCAAGTTATTAAGCAAAAATAGATATAAGGAGGCACCATGAAAAAACTAATTATTTTAATTCTAAGTATATTTTTTTTTTAACAGGATGTGCAAATTATCATGAACTAAATGATCTTGGAATTGTTTCCTCTATATTAGTAGACTATAAAGACAATCTTTTTTATACAACAATTGAAGTTATTGATGAAGAAGAATTTAAGACCTACTCTGGAATTGGAAATTCTTTAACAAATGCTTTAAATAACACTTTAATTGGTTCAAACAAATATCTTTATTATGCTCATTTAAATGCTCTTATTTTAACAAACAATGTACCAATTGAAACTACATTAGATTATTTTTTAAGAAGTCCTGAAACCAACAATACATTCTATCTTTGTATTACTGAAAAAAACAGATATATATGATCAAGATAAAAATATGGGAGAAACATTAAAAAACATTTTAGAAAGAGTTTATAAAGATAACTTCTTTGATACAATAAAAAACTAAAAGATAAAAACACTGACTTTGTATTACCAATATTAGATGAAGACCTAAAAGTCAGTAAATTAAATCTATATAAAAGGTAATAAAATGGTTACAACACTAAATAATAATGAACTTAATACTTTAAAGTTGCTTTTTGGCTATGAAGAACTTTATATAAAAAATGGTAAAGATGATTACATTGAATTAAGTGTAAATAAAATTGATAAGAAAATTGATATAAAAAGAAAAAATAAAAATAAGTTTAGATTTAGAAACAACAGTAAGGCAAATTACAACTGGCGAAGAAGCAAATAATATAAAAGACGTAAAAAAATACAGAAAAGATATAATAAAGAAATAGAAAATAATATTTATGAATTAATAGATAAATTAAAAACCTATCAAGTAGATGTTTTAGGAATAAACAATATGTTATTAAACAAATTTCATAATATGGACAAACATTTCTATGATTATGATTTTGATATTGAAGTAAATACTCATATTAATAAGAAAGGACTTCTAATAAAATGAAAAAAGAATGGAACATTTTAAACTTTTTCAATATGCAAGGTTTATTTCTAGCAATAGGCTTTTCTAAGATACTGATTTCTTCCAAAGAAAAATTTCTATTTTCTATTTTAATAGGTTATATTTTAGAATGATACTTTTATATTTTCTAGATATCAAGAAAAAAAACAATATTTTTAATATCATACTTTATTCAATAATATCCGTATATGCTTTAGTAATTCTAATTAATATGGCATCAACTATGTATTTAAATTTAATGAGTAAATCAATGATAAGCATCCCTCTTTTGCTTTTTGATGCTCTATGTATTAAATAAAAAAGGAAATCGTCTTATATCGTGTAAGTAATATCATGATAGTTGTAAATATATGCATTTATCTTTTTTGCTTTATTTTGTTTACTTCCATATTTTGATATCACAAACTTTGTTTATACACATACTAAACCAATGAATATTTTAACGTCTGGTTTAAACTATACAATATTATCAACATCAATTGTACTTATGACTAAAAGAAAATCAAAAAGAAAAGATGTAAAGTATTTTTAAAAACTTATACACTAGCAACAATATTTTTAATTATTGATTGTGTTATGATTTATGGAATATTTTTCATATCCACTTGTAGAAGTAGTAAGATATCCCGAATATGTTTTATTAAAAAAATATCAATTGGAGGTTTTATTCAAAACTTAGAAAACTTAATTTCATTCATATGGCTATTCAATATTATAATAAGTTTAGTATATTTAACAAATAGTATAAAAATTGTTTACCTAATAAAAAAAATAATAAATTTAATAGTACCTATTCTTTTTCATATTTGCAAGCTTAGTTAATAAATATTATGTTGCAATGCTTACGATGTATAAATATGAGCCATTTATATTAGGTATAACTGCATTGTTATTCATAATATTTAATTATAATTTCAAGAAAAAAAACCACAAATAAGTGGTTTTTAATTGCTAAAATTTACTTAATAATTCAATTAATCTTGTATTCTTATATATACTTTCTCTTCCTACTTTTTCATATTCAAGAAGACCAGCATCTACTAATTGATTTAGATAAGTTGCAGCAGTTTGTCTTGTAACCCCACAACTTTGTTCAATATAATTTATTCTTGTATATACCTCAAAGAATAATGAATTCAATAATTCATCCGAATAAACCTTAGGCAATTTTTCTATAAATTCACTTTTAAAAGATTCCATTTCTTCTTGAATTTTTCTTATCAACTCTATCGTATTTTTTGATGTTTCTTCTACACCTTTTAAAATATAAACTATCCAATCCTCATAATTGTTTTCATTCCTAAATTCAGTAAATAGTCTATAATAGTCACCTTTATTTTTATTTATATAATTGCTTAAATAAAGAATCGGACTGTCTAATAAATTATTTAATGCTAAATACAAAACATTTAATATTCTTCCAGTTCTTCCATTTCCATCATAGAAAGGATGAATGCTTTCAAATTGATAATGGATTAATGCCATTTTAATTAATGGATCGATGTCATCATCATAATTATTAATATAATCTTCCAAATTCTTTAACAAATCTCTGATTTCACTTTCAGATTGAGGTGGTGTATAAATAATTTCACCAGTGAGACTATTAACTAAATTAGTGCCCGGATTTTTTCTTATACCGCTCTTATTTGGTTCAATCATAGCTTGTAACTCAACTAATATATTTGTTGAAATAAATACTTTTTCTCTTATTATTTCATATCCATGCCAAACAGCACTTCGATAATCAACTACTTCTTTTGCAGCACCATCTTTAAATCCACTTTCAGTTAGAACTTTATAAATACTATCATGAGTTGTAACTATATTTTTCAATCGCACTACTATCTTTTTGCTTCATTTATAGTAATCGCATTTATAAGAATATGTTGATTTGGAATTGAATTAGCAAACCCTTTTAATTCGGCAAGAGATCTTGATGCACTATTCAAATATTCAAGAATTTTCGATGTTTTTAAATCATAGTCATTAAATGGTAATAACTTCATAAATTCATCACTCCTCATGTTAATAATACACTATTTTTTTAACATAGACAATAAATATGTTAAAATTTTACGCTTTTTAACATATTAAAACAATGTGTTAAAAATTTTAAATAATTTGCATCTGAAAAAAACCACGAACAAGTGGTTTTTAATTATCTATAAAATTAACTTTCAAAAATACTTTTTTACCTTTTTGTAATACTAAAGCATTATCTTTTAAGTAAGCATCTGTTACTATAAAATTTATATCATTTATTTTTTCTTGATTTAAACTAATACCATTTTGTACAATAAGTCTTCTTGCTTCAGATTTAGATGAAGCAATTTTTTGTTTCGACTAGCAAATCAATTATATTTATATTTAGCATTTTTCTTGAAATATTAATTGATGGCATATTTTCAGATATTCCATTATTGTTGAATAGTTCTTCAGCTGTTTCTAGAGCCTGTTTTGCTTCAGCTTCCCCCATGTACTAATTTTGTAACTTCAAACGCAAGTAGTTTTTTTCGCCTTTCTTATGTCTTTTTACATAATTCTTTTATATCCGATATTTCCATTCTTGTAAAAAATGATAAACTTCTTTCAACATCTTCATCAAAAAGAATTTATCCAAGCTTGAAAAAATTCAAATGGAGTTGTTTTATCTCTTGAAAACCCAAAGTGTTCCACTAGCTGTTTTTCCCCATTTTCTCTCCATCAGCTTTTATAAGCAATGGACAAGTAAAAAACCATATAAGGAATCAATTTTTTTACCATTGTTATATCCTAGTTTTCTAGAAAGATCAGCGCCTGCTAAAATATTTCCCCCATTGATCAGAGCCACCAATCTGTAATCGACATCCAAACTTTTCATTTAAATGTACAAAGTCAAATGCTTGCATTAACATATAACCCATTTCTAAAAATGTTAATCCACCGTTTTCTAATCTTTTTTTTGTAACAATCAGCAGCAAGCATGTTGTTTACATTAAAATGAACTCCTATGTCTCTCATAAAATCAACATATGTCTTATCACAAATCCAGTCAGCATTATCTACTATAATAGCTGGATTCTCTCCATCTGTTTTAACAAATCTTTTACTAATTCTTTAACTTCTGCTTTATTATGAGCAACCTCTTCTTTTGAAAGCATTTTTCTCATATCACTTTTTACCTGTGGGATCTCCGATTAGAGCAGTTGCTCCTCCAATCAAGATTATTCCATGATGTCCAAAGTCTTGAAGCCACCTAAATAATGTTAGAGCAAAAAAAATGACCTATGTGCAAACTATCAGCAGTTGGATCAATACCTAAGTAAAAAGTCATAGGTTCTCCATTAATTAATTCTATTATCTCATCTCTGTGAGTTAAATCTTTTACATATCCTCGTTCTTCAAGAATATCAAACAAATTCTTTTCCATATTTTTTATTTCTCCTTTTCTGTTTATATAGCTAATTAAAATTAATTCATTAAAGTAATAATAATAACTATCCATACAAACCACCTCCTTGAAATAAAAAGAGCAATAAGTCCAAAAAGGACGAATTGCTCGCGGTACCACCTTTATTCGTAATAATAGTTTATTACCTCTTCTTGATAACGGAAAAATCCGATTAAAATCATCATCTGTAATTCATTATTATAAAATTACTTGTTTACACCACCCACAAGCTCTCTATTTAACTCTTAAAATAACTACTTTAAATGAATCGCTTTTTTAATTAACTATTAAAAATATACTATAATATATGAAAAAAAGTCAAAACTTATACTTTTACTTTGCTATAATTTTCCAAAATTAATTATAAGCTATTCAAATATTCTATAATTTTATTATAATTATCATTATTAACATCTAGTAATTCTTTAACTTTCACATTTATTAGTTTTATCTTTTCATTAAATTCAAAAGATTTTTGTGCTAACGACAAATAAATATTGTAAACATCATTATCAAACTTATTCACTATTTCTTCTTCTGTAATAACCACATAACTGATTTTTAATCTATTTAACTCATCAAAAACCTTTGTATAAGCTTTTTGTTCCAAATGAAACTGAATCATTTAAATAAACATAATCAAATACATACCATAAAATTTTAGCATCATCATAAAAACATTTATAGAAACTTCCCTCTTTTATAAAAACCATACAATTTAAAAAATTTTTCCTTATAAGAATTATACTTATCTATCTGTTTCATTTTAAAATCACTTTTTTCCTTTGAATTAATAATTAAATAATATCCATGGTAGCTTGCAAGAGATCTATTATATTTAATCATATCTATATTTTTTTAAAACACTTAATCGTTTATTGACTTTAATTATTGTAGATTTTCTAAAACCTCTTATATATTTTCCATTTTTTTCATAATGTCTAACACCAAAAAAATTTATTCCAGATTTTAAAGAACAAATTGTACTTTTAGGATTTAATTTTAAACCCAATTTTTAACTTCTTTCTCTACTAAAATTTTAATTTCTTTTAAATATTCTTTATCATTATGAAGAATCATTATATCATCCATATAACATATTGTATATTTTAGATGAAGTTTTTCTTTTATGTATTTAACTACATCATTTATATAATAGACAGCAAAAAGAATTGATTAATAACAGCTCCAATGCTTAATCAATACCATTTTTATATTCTGGAATATCTAGTTTTTTCTTTCATTAATCAAATTAATATACCTATTAATATAATCTTTATTAGTTTCTTCAATTAATTTTCTAATAATATTAATAGTTTTAATATCTATTCCATCTTTGATTAATTTATTTAACAATTTTTTATGATTTATATTATAAAAGTACTTTGATATATCTAATTTTAAACAATAAACATCTCCACTTTGTCTTAATGTATTTATATATTTAATGATTAATTTATTTCCATAACTACTACCTTTACCTATTCTAGTAGCTATATTATTGCTGTCCAATTTATTTTTCCAAATTTGGAATAAGAATAAATTTAGCAATAAAATGATTAACAATTTTATTAACAATTTTATCAACAATACATTGACTCATAATAAGTCTAGGTTTTGGTTCAAATATAACAAACAAACTATATGGAAGTGGCTTATAAGTTTCATTTTTTAGGATTCTGTAAACATTTTTCTATATTAATATTTTTATAAAAGTTAAATTTGTTCTTACCTCTAGTATTTTTTTACAAGTTTTCATAACTGATAAATAAGCAGAATGAATATTTTCAATATTAAGAACATCATTTATAGTTACAAATTTGTTTTTCTTCATTAACTTTGTTGTACCATGAATAAACAATATTTTTTATATCAGCTAATTTACTTAAACTTTTTAATGCTTTATCTTTACTACATAAATTTAGTTCTAGTAATAAATCAAATAAATAATCTAATACAGAAATATTTAATAAAGTATTAATCAAATTTTTTATTTGAATATTACCCTTAGTTAAAGAACTTAATTTAACATTTTTAACAAGTTCAAACAATTCATCAAATATATGTATTCTTCATTATATATTTTAGGAATATCATTAATTACATATTTTCGAACATACAAATCATAAATTTTTATTTTATCCATTAATTTAAACACATTATCCTTGGATTTTAATTTTTCATCCATAAACATCACCCACAAAAAAGCAGTAAATTGATAAAACGATATTAATACCATTCTAACCTACACTGCAAATTTTCGAGAGATCACACTCCACTAGAATTACACTTGTTTCGTATATAATTTTTGAAAGCCTTCTTTTACCATAGCACAAAAAATGTTATAAAGTCGGCATAATAAATTTAAAATTTATACATGAAGCTACGGGACGGACCCCATTAGCATTGTTCACATCGTCATTGTTCACATTGCCAGTACTATTGACATTACCAACATTAGCATTACCATTATCATTCATCATCACAGGGGAGAAAAACAAAAAGTAATTCTAACCATCCATTTTATTACAGTGTAACCCTAAATTAAACTATATAAAAATATGTTTAATCCTGATTAAATTTTTTATTTTATATCTATTTATCAATTATTATATTTAACTAAATTTTTGGTTGCACGAAATGGTTTTTCGTGCAACACTTTCTAAGGCAAGAAGTGCGCACACCTGAGTCTCTTATTATTTTACCACATATGGATTTATACTTGTTCCATCTCCATTAGAATTTACAAGTGTGCCGTCTGCAAGCGAAACTACGGGACGGACCCCATGAGCAAGGCTCACACGGTCATAGCCCACAGAGCCAGTACTATAGACAGTACTATCGACATCACCAACATAAGCACGACCACCATCACCCATCAGCACAGGAGAGAATGTCCAATAACTTGTGTTTGTATATAAATAATTTGTTGTATCATTACAATCGCTTATATTCGAAGCATGAGTATTAAATCCAGCAAACACTACCTCATCTAATGTTATTAATCCAACTGGATATGTTAGTTTTCCATTTCCATTTTTACTATCTACGGTAAATTTATCATTGTTATTTTGACATACTAGACTTGGGCTTGGGTTATTTGACCAGTATGATGCTCGATGTGCTGCACTATACAACGTTGTATTTGTTCCATATCCTAAATCTCCGTAGGATGAATAGAAAGCATCTCCAATTGTATTTGCATCATACACTTTTATACTTCTATCATTACAGAATACTGTATCTTCTAATTTACTAGTTGCGCTTTCATCAAAGTTAGTTTTATACCAACTATCTATATATTTCTTTATTGTTGATTCATTGGTATTGGCATGTGTTGCTTGATATGTTGAACTTCCTGCTGTTCCATACATATATCCGACAAATGCATTATCATCGTAACTTTCATTAAACTTGCTTGTTCCTATTTGAGTTGTTTCTCCTGTTTGAGTTTCACATTTTCCATCTACTGGTGTTCCATTGTATATTAATTTTATTCCATTAGTTTCCGTTGTTCTTATTATCTTCCAACACATATTATTAAATATTATATTGTTATTTACTTTATCTGCATCTCCTCTATAGTAGTATACTGGAGTATTTCCTTCTGTTTGAGTAGTCATATATATTCCATTTGTTCCACTTACTCCTGAACGTACTTTATAATCTATTACAGTTTTAGTATCAGCATTATTTTTATTAAGTTATATAAGTTAGTTTTTCCTACTGCAATTTCTGTTCTTTCTACGGCATTGAATTCTAACTTACATGTATATTCTTCACTTACTTCTTCAGTTGCTACCTTATCTAGTGTTACTGTTAATGTTCCATTTAATGTTTCTTTTGCTTTAACTACTGTTGCATCATTATCTAACTTATTTTTGATACTTGTGTATTTTGCTGTTATTCCCGTGCTTGGTACACATGTAACTGTTACATTTGCATCATAATTGCTTGAATTATTTGTTACTTCATATGTAAGTATGCTAGTTTGATTTAATGTTTTTAATTCACTTGTTGTAAATGTAATTATTTTCTTTGTGTCATCCACTGCTGTTGAATATACATCCTTTCCATCTATACTTGCAGCTGTGAAGATTACACTGAAATCTTCATTGTTTTCGCTTACTTTTTAGCATTTCCGTTTATTACTAATGTTGTTGAGATTGCTGCAAATCCAATTGACATTAGTAATATTGCTACTATAAGCATACTTTTCTTCTTCATATTATTCCCTACTTTCTACTATTTTATTTTATAATACCCCCCGATTTTCAAGTCGTTTTGAAGGGTTTACGCTATTTTGTCAAATTCTCTACTGTACAAAATTATTATACTACATTTTTGTTGTGTTTTGCATACAACATTTTTGTTGTGTGTAAATATTATGAAAAAAAGATATTAATTAAAATTTCTGTATTTTATTTTACTAATTAGTCTATTTACTAAAAAAAACCACCTAAAAAGGTAGTTTAATATTTCAATTACTCATTTGTTTCATCATTGTTTTCATGTTTTCAAATTGTTTTAAAAGTCTATTGATTTCTTCAACACTTCTTCCACATCCTTTTGAAATACGTAGTTTTCTAGAATTTTTATAACTTCTGGATGTTTTCTTTCATAAGGAGTCATTGAAAGAATTATTGCTTCTACATGAGCCATATCTTTTGGATCAATATTTATATTATTAAGTCCCATTTTTTCTAGCTCCTGGCATCATTTTAAGTAAATTTTCTAAAGGGCCTAGTTTTCTGATTTGTTTCATGTTTGTTAAAAAAATCTTCTAAAGTGTAATCCCCTTTTTTCATCTTTTTAGCTAAATCATTTGCTTCATCTTCTGAAACAACGTTTTCAACTTTTTCAGCGATTGAAAGAATATCACCCATATCTAGAATTCTACCAGCCATTCTCTGGATAAAATTCACTTAATCCATCAAGTTTTTCAGAATCTCCTATAAACTTAATTGGAATATTCGTTAAATGTCTTACAGATAAAGCAACTCCACCTTTTGTATTTCCATCCATTTTAGTTAAAATTGCACCAGTTAAATGAAGTTTATCGTTAAAGCCATTAATAACATTAATAGCATCTTGTCCCATCATTGAATCTATTACTAAAATAGTTTCATCAGGATTAACCTCATTTTCAACAGTTTTAAGTTCATCCATTAAAGATTCATCTATATGAAGTCTACCAGCTGTATCAATAATTATAAAATCATGATTATTTTCTTTAGCATAAAGAAGAGCATCACTTACTATTTTTTTTACTGGTTTTTTTCGCTCTTCAAAAACTGGAATATTTAATTGTTTACCAATTTCTTTTAATTGATCAATTGCTGCTGGTCTATAAATATCACATGCAACTAATAAAGGATTCTTTTTTTATTTTTCTTTCTAACTAAAGCTGCAATTTTACCTGAAGTTGTAGTTTTACCACTACCTTGAAGACCAACCATCATTACAATAGTTGGTTTTTATTAACTTCAAGAGGAACATAATCTCCACCAAGTAAAGAAACAAGTTCATCTTTAACAACCTTAATAAACACTTCTTCTGGTTTTAAAGATTTAGAAACCTCCATACCCAAAGCTTTATCTTTAACACTTTTAGTAAATTCTTTAACAACTTCATAGTTAACATCTGCTTCTAAAAGAGCTGTTCTTATTTCTCTTATTGCATCTCCTATATTTGCTTCAGTAATTTTCCCCATGCCTTTAATATTTTTTTATGGCATTGCTTAATCTATCTCCCATATATTCAAACATAAACTCATCTCCTTGTAGTTAAATAATATAATTTATTTTATCATATCTTATTCATAAATAATAAGAAAGTAATACTTGTTATCAACTTTATGTATATTGATACCAACATAATTTAAATATTTATTTGTACCAACATCGGTATTCTTTAATGTTTCATTCGCGATAACTTTATAACCATTATTGCTGCTCAAAATATTACTTTGATATCCATAATAGTTATAACCATATAAATAACTTTTTAAACCTTCATCATGAATACTTTCCCATTTAATAGAAGCATCAATTGCTAAGTCTCTTATATCTTTTTTCAAACTTAGGGTATTTAAGCCATTATTTTTTCTTGTATCATTAATAATATTAAAGATATTTAAACACCATTCATCAAGTTCACTTGGATTAACTATACTTACGATTTTTCTCAGTTGTAGTTGTTGTTCCTTTAGTTGTTATTTTTTTTTGTTGCTGTTGTAGTAACTTTTGTTGATCTTGTTTTCGTCGTAGTTATCTCCGTAACTGCTTCTGTAACTATTTTTGTTGTTGGTTCAGTTGTTGATTCTTTTGTCGTTGTACTTTCTTGTATTGTTGTTTTATCATGTTTTGGTACTTTATTTTCTTCTTTAATATTAAAGTAAGTTATAACTGTAAAAGAAAGAAGTAATACAACTATAAAGATAATTAAAGTTACTAACATTATTATTTTTTCTTTATCTCTCATTCTCACCTAAACCTTATTATACTAAATTTTACTTATATTAGATACAACTATTTGATATTTATCCATTCTTTTTCAACTCTTCCACGCACTTTAACTAAAGAGCCAACAAAAACATCTTTTAATCCTGGAAAAGCTTCTTTAAATATCGTAAATTCTGAAGTTCCTGTTTCGTCACTTGCTTCTAAAAATGCCATATCATCACCATTTTTAGTTTTAATTTTTTTGATTTTTTCAACCAAAACTACAGTATCAACAACTTTATCAAAGTTTTCTTTAATATTTGCTTGTTTAAATGAATTTACATATTTACTCGCTGGATGATTAGTAACATAAAAACCATAAAGAGAAAGTTCCATATTCATAAGTTCTCCATCATCAAATTCATCTACTTCATTCATAACTGGCTCACTTACTAAAGAAGAATCTAAATCTCGTATTAATTCAGCATAAGTTATACTGGAATTTAAATTAGTTATTAAAGTCTTTCTATTAATACCTAAATCATCAAAAAACACCAGCTTTTATCAATATTTCAACTATATTTTGATTTACTATTTTTTTATAACATCTTGCAAGAAAATCATTAAAACTCTTAAACTCACCATATTCTCTTTCTTTAATTATTCCATCTGTTACTTGAGAAGAAATTCCTTTTATACTTCTAAATGGAAGTAATATGGTATTATTTTCACATTCATAAAGATAACTTGATTTATTGATACTAGGTTTAATTATTTTTATATCATTTCCTTTGGCTTCTGTTATATACTCTTTTGTTTTTTCTTCTCCACCAATATTAGTATTAAGTAAACTTGCATAGAATTCACATTTATAATTTACTTTTTAAATAAGCCATTTCATATGCTAAAAGTGCATAAGCAACCGAATGTGATTTATTAAAACCAAATGACGCAAATTTCTCAATAAACCTAAATACTTCTTCTGCACATTCTTTAGAATATCCATTTTTTATTGATTCTTCAATGAATATTTTTCCTTCACTTTCCATTATATCTACTTTTTTTCTTACTAACCGCTCTTCTAACAATATCAGCATGAGCATAACTATAATTTCCCATCGTCCTTAAAATTTCCATTATTTGCTCTTGATATACAATTATTCCATAAGTTTCATCCAAAATACTCTTTAAAGACTCATCAAAAGTAGAATATTTAAAATGTTTGTTCTTACGATCACACAAAAACATCAATATTTTCCATTGGGCCTGGTCTATATACTGCTAAAGCTAAAACCAAATCTTCAAATTTATCAGGTTTAAATTTTTTAAAAAAAACTTTTCATTCCAAATGACTCAAATTGAAATATACCTAGAGTATGTGCCTCTTTAAAAAGATTATATCTTTTTCATCATTTAAGGGTATTGCCATTAAATTAAAATTATCATCAATTTTTTAATTGTATTTTTAATAATAGTTAAATTTTTAAGAGCTAAAAAGTCCATTTTTAAAAGGCCAAGACTTTCAAGTTCATTCATTGTATACCCTGTTAAAGTTAAATCACTTTTTTTAATTATTGGAATAACATCAGTTAATTTTACACTAGAAATAACTACTCCTGCAGCATGCATACTTTCATTTTTTTCTTTAATCCTTCAATAACACATGCTTCTTTATAAACTTTCTTTAGTAATGAATTTCTATTTATTACTTCTAAAACATTTTTATTTAAATTGCCTTTTAAAGTCTTTTTTACTATCAATAAATTGCAACAATGATTGAATTAAATTTTCTTTAACATTGTTGATTTTACCAACTGTTCTAATTGCTTCACGTGCTTGAAAAGTTCCATATGTTATTATTCTTGCAACATACTCACTTCCATACTTTTCTTTTTACATAGTTAAATACTTCATCTACTCTCTCATATTCAAAATCTATATCAATATCGGGCATAGTAATTCTTTCTGGATTTAAAAATCTTTCAAATAATAAATTATATTTTAAAGGATCAATTTCTGTTATACCAAGAGAATATGAAACTAAGGAAGAAACTGCGCTTCCTCTTCCGGGACCAATTAGAATACCATTTTTCTTAGCATATCTAACATAATCAAAAACAATTAAAAAATAATTTGAAAATCCCATTTTATTAATTACATCTAATTCATATAAAAGTCTTTCTTTATATTTTAAAGGCGCATCATTATTAAGTCTTTTGTTTAATCCCTTAATAGCTAAATTTTTTAAATATTCTTGGCTGTTTTCAACATAAACAGGAATATATGAACCGGCATCAGGAAACTCAATATCTATTAAATCTGTAAATTTAGAAGTATCATATTCTTTTTATCTCTAAAACAGAATTTCTATAATCTTTCAACTTGCTTTCACCTAAAGAAACATTCTTATCTATCATATCTAAATAATTGATATATTTTGAAGTCTCTTCATTTAAAGCTAAAGTTTCATTTACATATATAACATCTTCGCTTAAGGATAATTCCTTTGTTTTTCTTCATCTGTTTTAAATGATAAAAACACTTTAGAAAAATATACTTTTCATATTTTCATATATTTCTAAACTTTCATAGTTTATTACACATATAATATCTTCAGAATAATTTTTAAGAGTTTTAAAACTTTTTTCCTCTAAACTAGAAAACTTAAATAGATTAGTAAGTCCATGATAATTAACTGGATATAAATATACCTCTTTATCTTCAATTATAATATCTAATCCTATTACTGGTTTTATTATTTTTTTTACACATTTCATAAAATATATGTGAAGAATTTAAATTATCATCAAGAATTCCGATTACATTTAATCCATTATTTTTAGCATACGAAATATAGTCTTCAATTTTAATAAGACTTTTAATATACTAAAATCAGTTTTAACACCTAACGGATAAAACATATCATCACCTATATCCATTATACACCATTACTTATCTAAACAAAATTAAAAAAACGTAAAAATTATTGACTTATCTAAATTATCTTGATATAATCTTAAAGAATTCTTTAAAGGAGGGAAAACTATGGCAAAGAAATTAACTGGTAGAAAACCTTTATTTGGAAATACTAGATCACATGCATTAAATCATTCTAGAAGAAAACAAAATTTAAATACACAAACAAAGAAAATTGATGGTGTTAAAGTTACTTTATCAACTCGTGAATGGAAAACATTAAATAAGGATGCAGCTTAATCGCTGTTTTTTTATTTCTTTATAAGGAGAAAATATGGAAAATTATAAGGCTGATGTACACATACATTCTAGTTATTCATTTGATTCGGATCTTCCAATCAAAACCATTATTGAAAGAGAAAAAAGAACTTGGAAATGATGTTATAGCAATAACTGATCATGTTGAATTGCTCAAAAAAATATTTTGCAAACTATCAATAGCTTAACAAAACGCGAAAAAAAAAGAAATAAGAAAATATGAACAAGGAAAAGATATATTAGTCATCAGAGGTGTTGAGATATCAGAACCACATTTATATAAGGAATATGTTGAGTTTTTAAGAAATATGTATGGTATTGAATACATCATTGAAGTATTCACCATCTAAATGGTAAATCATTTAGATATAATAAAGATGCAGTTGATGATTATTTAAGATTAATGTTGGATATGGTTACCTATGGAGATATGGATACTCTTGCTCATATGGATTACATCAAAAAAATATGGAACAAAAAGAAACCTCGATAAAGGCTTAATTGACGAGATTTTAACTACAATTATTGCAAGAGGTATAACTCTTGAAATAAACTCAAGTGGTTATCGAAGATGTGGGAGTCCATTTCCTAGTGTAGAAATTCTTGAAAGATATATTGATCTTGGTGGAAGCAATGTTGTTATTGGAAGTGATGCACACCAAAAAAAGCGAGCTTTATGACGGCGTAAAACAAGCATGTGAAGATATAAAAGAACTAAAATTAAATAAAGGTGTTATTATTAATAAGCAATTTAAAAGTATATAGCTAAAAACTATATACTTTTTTTCGTATCATAAAGTTCATCATTAATAGAAACAAATACGCGATACCTATCACTAGGAATATCAATATTAAATACTTTATTGATATTTTTATCATCTTTATTTTTATAAACAAAAGAATATACTTTACCTCTTCTATTTAAGAAATAAAACTTAACTTCATCATTTTCATTTATTTTATAATTTGTTGAAAAAGTATGTTTTGTAAACTCAAATGTATTTATCCATTCCATCGAAGAATCAACATCTATTACTTTTATTGATAAAACATCTAAATCAGATTTTTCCACGGTATCAATGATATTAAATTGTTCCAAATCAACATTTTTAGTTTCTTCATCATAAAGATTATGTTTAAATGCACGATACTTACCTTCTTCAGTAGTAGCTTTTAAATACTACTTTATCATTTTCATCCAATTCAATTATTAAACTATATATATCATCAACGTTTTTTTCAACTTCTACTAAACTATTATCACTTTTCTCTCTAAAATCATCTTTTAAAATATAGCCACAATCCATAAACTTATGATTATTTTCTAAAACATTAAATATTCCATATTTTATAGAAAAATACTTTTTATCAAAATCACTTTTCCAAACAAGATTAGCCACATTATTTTTTATATCATAGATTTCCATAGCTGTATAAGCTGAATTATAATCCCCAACTTTATTGGATTTATTTTCAAACGCTACTCCATAACGGTCATATCCATTATTAAACAAAGCTAAATAACCATCTTTAGTAATTGTTGGAGTATGTTGCCCCAGTGGATATCTTCCTGACTTTACTTTAACTAAATATTTTTTCCATACATCAGAAGAGAATAAAGAGTCAGCTCCTGTAAATACATAATTAAGTTTTTTGTTTTTATAATCAAAATTAAACACTGTATTTATTTCTCTAAATGATACAACTAAATTTCCATTTTCTTCATCATAATAAAATCCGTTACGTATGGCTTTTGGACCTAGATATTCTTCAGGAAACTCAGAATCTATTTCTTTTATTACTTCATATATATCAAGACCATCTACAACTTTTCCATCACTAGGGTTCATTTCATAAATATATTGATGATTAAAATAAATTGCTTTATCTCCACCTGCTAACATATAGTTGTCATTCTTCAAAATTTGCATTTCAAATCCATAACCATGTTCCAAATTATAATAGTTATATATTTTTCCTAAATAATCCATTTCAACTAGACCAACAAAATTTTCACGAACCTGACCTTCAGAAGTACCAATTAAAAAATGTCCATTCGAAAGCCATTCAACATCCATACGATTATCAACAGTTAAATAAAATCTTAATTTTCCATCTTTATCCCAGCCAGTAAAATAGGTTTTATATGAAGCAACCGTAAAGATTATTCCGTTTTTATCGTTGATAACTTCATTTTTTTTTCAACATTTAAAGGATATTCAACATTTGCTTTTTCACATTTTATATAATATGTATACTCATACCCATCCATTTTCAAAGTGACTTTATTATTAAAGTCATCATATAAACCATATATTGGAATTACATGTTCTTGAGATTTTTCCATTTTAGTAAAGTATTCATCATTAATATACACATCTATTGAATTTTTCTCTTTAGTTTGAAATATAATAATAGCTGATAATGGACTTATACCATAAGGATTTAATTCAACATATGCATTTTCAATTATTTTTTTTTACTTTTTCTAACCTTATCTAAACGATTATTTACCTTCTCTTGAATACTTACTTGTTCAATTGTTGAAGATAAAGTACTTCCTTTAAAGTAACTACTTAATCTTCTAGTTTCATTAAAACAATAAACTAAAACTACACCTAAAAAGTAACTATGATTAATATAATAAGATTAATTAATTTTTTCATATCTACCTCCAAATATCAAATGATACTTCATTAAAATATCTGTATAATGGATTTAATATTGGATCAACCTCTTTATTTTTTTTTCTATATCGGCATTTTCATAAACCCCTGTTATCTCTAGAGAATTATAAATTGCATGAGTTGTTAATGCACTTAAATAAAAACCTTCATCTGTAAGTTCTAAAAATAATGATGTGTCATTTATTAAAATATTATATTGATAATAATTAATAACATTCATCTTTAATTTATCATTGATATTTAAAGAATATCCTTTATTACCAAATGTTAAAGTTATATTATTTTTACCATTAACTTCAATTTTTTTATCATTAATATTTATTACATAATCGTCAATCTTAAAGAATAACTTGAAACTTGTTTAATAAATCCATTTGTTTTAACATCAATTGTTATAGTTTTAAAATCGGTACTATATATCTGATTTATAATATCTTTATCCAACTCATAAACTATAATATTATTTTTTAGTTGTCTTATTAACTATTAGTTCTGGTTCTAAAGTTTTTAAACTTGCAAATGTATCAATTATCTTAGTTAAAATAGACATATCAAACTCTAAAAAACCATCCTCATTTTCAACAATATATATACCATTATCTAAAGAAAAATTATAATTAAACTCACTGGGATTGCTTTCTCCATGAGCACCCTTATATAGAGCATTAAGTTTTATTTTTCCAGTTTTATTAAAATTTATATTTATATTTCTTGCATAATCTCCAACTTTAATTATTTTTTCGTTTAAATCATTAATAACGTAATCTCTTAACTTAAAATCATCATTATATATTGTATGAATACATACAACACTTATAAAAAAGAGCAACTATTATAAATAAAGTATTTTTTATTTTTTCATATTATCACCTATTGTATTAATATTATAACAACTAATAAATGAAAAAAAAGTGCAACAAAGGTTACACTGGTGTATTTTGTAAAGTAACACAGTTAGAAAATCCACTAAAAAAAGAACAAACTGTAGACATATCCTTGATTGCCAAATTAAATGCACTTTCATTATATGCCCTTATAGTGGATGATGTTAGCTTGATTTCACCTAATTTAGTTAAATTATATCCAGAAATCATAAATATATTATTTGTTAAATAAAGATATATTTCATGTTTTTTGTTTGACATTATTGATTAATACATATCCTCTAATATCACTTTTTTTTAAATCATTTACTACATCTAAAATATAAACATTTTCCTGTAAAGTTATATTGTTTAAAGAATTTATTACATCATTTACTTTACTATGAAAATTCTCTTTTCCACCATCTTTATCATACGAAAGATCATTTAAATTGCTACAGCCTTTCTTACTATACAAACGACATATATCTGCAACATTTTTAGTTGAAATTTTCTCATCTTTTTTTTCATTATTTTTGATTTTTAAATTCATCAACATATTTATAGTTAACATACATATACATATCATTATAAACTGTATAAACATATTTTATCTCACTTATATCTTGAGCATCCACAATAATATATCCCGAAAACCCATCTTGATTAACTTCGTAATAATATATACCACTTGTATTAATCCCATTAATACTTTTTTTTTTTCAATTAATTTTGATTGAACATCATTTAAACCCGAGATAAATATATCTTTTGAACTTAAATTATCTTGAACTTTAAACTCGCCAGTTAAATTAATTTTATCTTCTAAATAAGATTTTATAACAATCTTTATTGACATATTTGTCTTTTTATAAGCAATTAAATTATATATCAACTTATCAGTTAAAATACTTTCATCCTTAAGCAATTGATAATTATCTTCACTTATTTTATAGTAGATTGAATATTTAACTAATTCATTTGAAACATTTAAATCATTAATGTTTATTGAAAGAGTTACATCTTTGTCTGTTTCATTTTTTATATCAATATATTTCTCATAAACATTTCCATATGTAATATCTGTATTAAACAAATTTCCAGCTTTATATGTTACTCCTATATCAACATTATCAACTAATATTTTACTTATATAATCGTTTTCATAATCACCTTTAGAATCTTTTCTTTTAAACAAAAAAGAGATGCTTATTCCCAAAATAAAAACGATTATAATTATAATAAATGGTAACTTATTTTTCATATCATCACCCTATTTTAATTATAATCGGCTTTTTAAATTCATTTCAACTACTTTAGTTTTTAACTTTAAAAATTAAAGTTATAATAGCTGCACATAAAATAGAAGATACTATACCTGTAGAAACATTTCCAAGCATATTTAAAATACCTAATTTTACGGCACCATTATAAAGAGTATTACCAAAAGACATAATCACTACACTTGCTCCTCCTCCAAAGAACTTTACAAGTTTATCATAAATTCCCAAAAAATCCGAGTAAAGCTCCAATAGAAACAAACAAACTAGTGATATGTCCACTTGTAAGTTTAGTATTATCTTTAATAATTTGTGCAATAACACAAACAATTCCTGTAAATATAAATGATTTAATTATCATAATACCTCCAATTCTACCACGTGAGCAATTGCTGGGATTGATTTTTTTTTGATTAACAAGTGTAGGATTATGCAATGCACCAGTTCCAACAATAAGTATTTTCTTATTTCTTTTACTTAGTAAAACCTTATTGAATAGATAAAGTGGCAACACAACTGGACCACTTGCTCCACTTAATTTGTTTTGATTACTTTTATATAAACTAGCACCCGCATCAATTATATTAGATGCACTCATTCCATATTCTTCTTTTAAAATCATCAGTAAAAGTTCATTTCCTAAAGAGCCAAGATCACCTGTTAAAACAACATCATAATCATTTACTTTTTTATGCATATTCTTTTAAATGTTCAACGATAGCCTTAGAAGCAGCTGGAGCCATAACTGCTCCCATATTTGCAACATCTTTAATATCATAATCAACTACGCTTCCAATTGTCGATGAAATAATTTTACATTTAGTTGTTTCATTAGATATTACACACCCAACACTTCCAGTTGCCGTAACAGTTGTATATTTTGCCTTTAATGAACCATATTCTATGGGGAATCTAAACTGTCTTTCACTCGTAAGTTCATGTGAACTTGTCAATAAACAAACTTTGTTTACTTGTTTTGAGGATATAAAATTAGCACCAATGATCATTGATTCTACAAAACTTGCACAAGCACCATAAACCCCTAAAAATGACATATTATTGTTTTTTAATGTATAGTTCATACATCCAAGTTGATTTGATAAATCTCCTCCAATTACCAAATTGAAATCATGTACACTGGATAAATTATTGATAACTGTCTTTTGCATCTTTATTTCTGCATCCTCTAAAGTCTTTTCTCCATAATATTTATCCTTTAAAACCATATTAACATTTTTAATGTTACCATTTGCTTCATCACTTCCACATATTGTAAACCAATTATTCACATAAACATTATTGTATTTTATAGTAACCATATTAATCCCTTTCACTAAAGCAAGTACACTTGCAGATAATATTCCATATAGAATTACACTTCCAGCGAGTTTAAAATAGTTGCTTCCAATTCCAGTAATAAGTCCTTCATTTTTATATTCTAAAGAGGATGAGGTAACAGAATGAGAAAATCCTGTAATTGGAATAATTACCCCCATTTTAAACTTATCAACAATATCATCAAAAACTCCAAGTCCAGTTAAAAAAGACGCGAGAACAATCCATATAACAAGCATGTATTCAACCGAGAAACATTTTACTAAAATTTCTGAAATTGCTCCAATGGTTCCTCCAGATAAAAAGCAATAAGCATATTTTTTAATCTATTCTCTTTTTGGAGTTAAAGATTCAACTAACTTTTTATAATTCATATAAAAACCTCCATTTATATTATGGAGATTTTTTAGGAAATATATTCAAGCAATTCTTGTTTTCCTTTACTTTCCAATCTTGACACTTTTACCTGAGATATTCCCAAGACTTTAGCAACTTCACTTTGAGTCATATCCTCTTTATATCTATACTTAAGTACTAAAGATGATAAAGGATCTAAAGATTCAATTGACTCCATCAAAATCATCTCATCTTCATTTATGGAATTAACACCTATTTGAATATTTTCATATTCATCATCTAAACTGAACATCTCTTCACAAAGCATCGATACATATTCGATTTCTTCCAGAGGAAATTCAATATAATCACTTATTTCTTTAAATGATGGTTCCTTATTTAAAACCTGTGTCAAATATGATTTTGCTTTAATTACAAGTTTATATAAATTGAGATAATACTTATTGAGTTTAATGTTACGACTTTTAACTGATAGTTCATACATCTCCCCAAAAATGTATTTATAAGCATAATTTAAAAAAGGTCCAAACTCCTCTTTATAGTTTTTTGTGCTTTAATAAGCCCCAAATACCCAGCTTGGTAAAGATCTTCCTTTTCTACATTATAAAATTTCTTTGCTACTCTACGTATTAAAAATTCTTCTTCAGAAATTATTTTTTCCACTAAATTTTTAAAAGATCTAAAGCAACCAATTCATCAGTTATTTTATCAAATCTCAAACAAGTATTTACTTTATTATTTATTAATAATACACGACCATCATTTTCTTTAACACTTTTTCCACCACTTAAAAGAGCATTTTCACCAACTGAATCAATAGATGAAAGTCCCTCTAAATTATAAACCATGTATTTTATTCCATAATCTTCAATAATAGGTAATGTATATTCCATGAATTTTGGTGCAGTATTTTTTTATTTAAATTGCCCTTAAGTCTTACAAACAATATTCCCTTCCGATATTCTAAATTAATCTTCAACATTTTTATCACCCACATTCGTTATAACTTAAATTAAATACGTATAAAAAGAGATTCGACAAAATGATATTTTATCTTACTTTTTTCTATGTAAAGTAAATATGATTATCTGTAAAGTAATAATAAGAAGAATAACGATTACTATAAATTTAATATTACTTGTTTTTTTCTTTTGGAACTATTTCATTAAATAAAGGTTCAGCTTGTAAAATCTCCTTTTCTTCTAAATCTAAACCATTATTCTCATCACCTACTAATTTAGTTGTTGTAGTAGAAACTTTTTTTTTTGTTTTAACCATTTTGGTAGTTGTTTTTTGTAACCTTACTAGTTTTATCAATTGAAACGTCATCACTTATTTCTTCTTTTATTCTCGTATAGTAATTATATTTAGTTATATAATCGTCATAAATTAAATTTTCTCCTTCAGTTACATAATCATTTAAAATAACTTTTTCTTCTCCATAACAATGATATTTCTTTAATTCTTTTTTTTGTAATATGGATTTAAAGATTCAAAAGTCTGACCATTTCCATTAGTAAAGCCATAATTTATAGACCCATATTTATTTTTAAGTTCATTAAAGTTAAGATCGTCAACAAAATATATATGGTTTGCTAAATTTTAACAACTATTGTAGGTCCATTATGAAAAAGATACATTGCTTTTTGAATGAATTTCATCACCTATGATATTTATTATAATATCTTTTGCCAAATAACGACTTTGAATAAAAACCCCTATTTTATTACCATAAGATAAAGTGTAATAAGTACTTCTATCTCCATCATTTAAATTTTTATAAATCTCTTTATTAGAATCCATAAATACATAATCGACCTTTTTATCACCACTAAAAACTTCAATTTCATATATTTTTACAGGTTCATCAAAATCATAAAAAGAGAAAGCTGTAAGAATAGAACTTGATGAAATTCCAACTGGTTGATATTTAATTCCTCCTGGTATTTCTTCCTTTGATTCTACAGTTTCTAAAATATAGTCTGATGTATCACAGTTAATACATTCTTCTTTGTAACCCAAATCAACTTTCTTTATTTCATAAGTATTATAAAGTTTAACCTCCTCTCTTTTTTAAAGTATCAGTTTCTTCCATATATTTATCAGTATTCATAATGAATTCTTGATATTCACCATAAACAACATTTGCATATACAAAAAGACGGACTTATAATCAAAAGTATAATTATAAGTATCAATATTTTTTTTTCTTCATATATCCTCCCTTCTACTTATATATTTCGCGATAAAAAATCAATTTTTCTTCTTTTTTACCCTTTTTTTAATATGAAATAGACAATTAAGCAAAATTATAGTATAATCATAAGTACCTGGAATCTTTATTATAAACTTAATTTAGGAGGAAATTTATGAAAGAAACAGAGTCCACTACGTCTGTTTTTGCTTTTTAGGTGGCTTAGGCGAAGTTGGAAAAAATATGTATGTTATTGAACATGAAAATGAAATAGTTATTATCGATGCTGGAGTTATGTTTCCAGAGGACGACTTACTTGGAATAGATTATGTTATCCAAGATGTAACATATTTAAAACAAAATGAAAAGAAAATAAAGGCATTAGTTATTACCCATGGACATGAAGATCATATAGGAGGAATTACATTCTTACTTCAAAATGTAAATATTCCAGTTATTTATGCATCTCAAATTGCAAGTGACTTAATCAAGAAAAAAATTAGATGACAAAAATATGAAATATGAAAATATAATAGTTTATAATAAAGATACCGTCATCAAATTTAAAAAAATTAAGTGTAGAATTTATTACAACAACGCACTCAATCCCAGATTCATTTGCAATCGTTATTCATACACCAAACGGCGATATTATTCATACAGGAGACTTCAAATTTGATTTAACTCCAATTGGTCCAATGGCAGATATTCATAAAATGGCTGCATTAGGAACTAATGGAGTAAAATTACTTTTTATCAGAAAGTACAAACGCTTTATCTCCAGGTTTTTCTGCAAGTGAAGCAATCGTTGATGAAGCCTTAGGTGATATTTTTGCTAAATCAAGTACAAATAGAATTATTCTAGCAACGTTTGCATCAAATATCTATAGAATCAAGCACATAGTTGAAACTTGTCGCGAAAACAAGCGTAAGATTATAACTTTTGGTAGAAGTATGGAATCTGCTAAAGAAATTGCATTAAAAAATGGTCTTATCAAAGATCCAACAATTTTTATAGATACGAATCAAGCTAAAGATTTAAAGAAAAATGAAATATGTATTTTATGTACAGGTTCTCAAGGTGAACCACTTGCTGCTTTATCAAGAATAGCAAATGGAACTCATAAGCAAGTTCAATTAATGCCAGATGACATAATTGTGTTCTCATCTAATCCAATACCAGGAAATTCAATAAAGCATTAATAGAATTATTAATAAACTTTACTTAAAAGGGGTTAAAGTTTATACAAATTCAGATGTTTCAGATATTCATACTTCTGGACATGCTAAAGCCGAAGAATTAAAATGGATGTTAAGACTTATTAAGCCTGAGTATTTAATGCCAATTCATGGAGAATATCATATGTTAAAAGCTCATAAAGATTTAGCTGTTTCCTGTGATATTCCAGAAAAGAATGTTTTCATTTGTAAAAATGGTGATGTTGTTTTAATGGATAAAAAATGGATGTCGAAGAGGAAAAGAGTTCAAGCCGGAGATGTTTATGTTGATGGATCTCGAATTGGAGACATTGGTTCAGTTGTCATAAAAGATAGAAAACTTATGAGTAAAGATGGTGTTTTAATAGCTATATTAAACATTGATTATTCTAAACATACTTTAATGATTAAACCAAATATCACAACAAGAGGATTCGTTCTTGTAAATGAAAATGCATCATTAATAAGAGAAATAGAATACAAAGTTACAGAAATAGTTAACAAAGCTTTAAATGGACGCTACAACATAACAGACATTAAAAATCAAGTAATACTTGAATTAAATATGTTTATAAATGAAAAACTGGAAGAAGACCTATGATTCTACCAGTTATCATGGAAGTGAAGAAATAATATATTCACTTCTTTTTTTTATTAAATAAATTAAAAATATAATCACACCAATTGGAATTCTAAAAATTAAAATTGCAACTATTCCCATACCAATAATATCAGTTGTTGTATACTTTTTAACTTTTAAAGTATATTCTTTAGTATTACTATAGGCATCAGTTAATAACACTTTATATGCTACATCATATTGAAGATTCTCATCTAAATCTAATACTTTATCATCGTGATATAAAGTTAAAAATGCATCTGAATTATCTAGCTGATAAACAATATCTTTTTACTTTAGGATAAGAAAAAGACATTAACTTCTATTAAACTACCATTTATATTTGCAGTATTACCATCAACAACAATTTTTTTGATAACGGAATCCGATTCTTTTATTTTTCTCTGAATATTAAGAGTATAAAGTTTTTCACTTTCATCCTCAGCAACTACTTTTAAAACAATTTCACGATTCTCATCAACGTTAAAATTATCTTTTGTCGCCAATAATATCCACTTTTGATTTTGAATCATTTAAAACAACACTAATATCAACTTTATTTTTATAAATAATATAATCACTATTTTCGGAAACATTTAGATACTCTTCGCCATTGATAGTTATTTTATTTATTGTTGTATCACTGCTTCTTATAGAGGTAGTTGTTATCTCCTTTGTAACATTAGTCTTTGGGATTTTAGTAGACGTTACATTCATTTGCTTTTTAGTTGTTACTTTTCTTGTTGACTTTTTTTACAGCATTACCACTCTTTGGACAAGGATCATTTGCTATTGCATTTCCATCAGGGTAATATTGTTTACCATTGTATGTTGCTTTATGGTAATGAAGAGTACCTTCACCTTTATGTGAACCATATGTTATACCATCTGGGCACGTTTTTATTGAACTTTTTTCAATGCTCCACTTGAAGCATAAACATTCATACTTGTAAACAAAATAATTACAAGTAATATTTTCTTTTTAACATATAAACTCCTTTTATATATTGGGCACTAAAAAAATATAATAACACACAATTAACAAAACTACATACAATATCTTGAGGAGATATGATATGATTAATTTTTTTGAAAGTTTTTCACCACTTACCCAAGCAATTATTGCATCCACATTAACTTTTTTACTAACTACTTTTGGTTCTTCATTTGTTTTTTTATTTAAAAAGTTAATAATAAAGTAATGAATTATTTGCTTGGTGCATCAGCTGGAATTATGTTAGCAGCGGCAATATTTTCACTTTTATTGCCTTCAATTGAACAGGCAAACAACTTAAATATGAATACAAGCATAGTTGTTTCTATTGGCCTATTATTAGGTTCTGTTTTACTTATTGTTGGAGATAAGATATCTTCAAAATTTACAGGAAACGAAGAAAAAACAACTTTAGAAGAATACTACTTTTGGTAACATCAATTGTACTTCATAATATTCCTGAAGGTTTAGCTATTGGAGTTGCTTTTGGATCAATAATTTATAATATTGAAGGAGCTACATTAATAGCAGCTATATCCTTAGCTATTGGTATTGGATTACAAAATATACCAGAAGGAGCTGCAATATCTATTCCTTTAAGAAAAGAAGGACTATCCAGAAAGAAATCTTTTTTTTTGATCGGAGCTTTATCTGGAATAGTTGAACCAATATCAGCCATTATAGGAGTAATACTAGTTTTAAAAATAAAAATCATTTTACCAATACTACTTTCATTTGCTGCTGGTGCAATGCTATTTGTTATCATTGAAGAACTAGTTCCAGAATGTATGAATGATGAAAATAAAAATGCAATTGGCGTTGTCACTCTTATCGGATTTATACTCATGATGGTCATGGAAATTATTTAGACACTTATGTGTCTTTTTTTCATAAAAAAAGAAGTATATTTCTATACTTCAAATTGACTGTTATAAAGCTTTTGCATAATAACCATTTTTCTTTAACAATTCATTATGGTTACCCATCTCAACTACTTCACCATCATTTATAACTAAAATGACATCAGCATTTTTAATAGTTGACAATCTATGAGCAATAACAAAACTTGTTCTACCTTCCATTAATTTATCCATTGCATCTTGATAAGTTCTTCAGTTCTTGTATCAACAGAAGATGTTGCTTCATCCAAAATCAATATCTTAGAATTAGCAAGAATAGCACGAGCAATAGTAAGAAGTTGTTTTTGACCTTGACTTATATTCGCGTTTTTTCTTCATCAATTTGCATGTTATAGCCATCAGGTAAAGTTCTTATAAAATGATCTACATTAGCAACCTTGCATGCTTCATATACTTCTTCATCAGTTGCATCCAGTTTTCCATACTTTAAGTTTTCCATAATAGTTCCACTATAAAGCCATGTATCTTGTAAAACCATACCAAAGTTTTTGCGCATACTATATACATCATAATCTTTAATATTCATGCCATCAACTATAATATTCCCTTTATTTAGCTTATAAAAGTTCATTAATAGTTTTACTAGAGTTGTTTTACCAGCTCCTGTTGGTCCAACAATAGCAACTTTCTCTCCAGGTTTTACAGCTAAATTAAAGTTTTTGATTATCATTTTATCTTCATCATAACCAAAAAGTTACATTTTTAAATTCAACATTACCAACAACATCATGATCAAGTTTTTTTAGTTCCAAAAGTTTCTTCTTCACCCTCTAAGAATTCAAATATTCTTTCAGATGATGCAATCATTGATTGAATTTGGTTTAACACTTGAGCAAGACTAGTTATAGGTTGAGTAAAGTTTTTAGTATATGAAATAAATGATTGAATATTACCAACATTTATTTTGCCTTTAATACACAAATATCCACCCATGATAGCAACCCAACATAACCTAAATTACCGATAAATTGCATAATTGGATGCATAAGTCCAGATAAAAATTGACTCTTCCATCCGGCTTCATAAAGGTTCCTATTATTTTTCTTTAAATATATTCATATATTTTCTTCGGCATTAAAAGCTACTACTACATCATGTCCAGAAAACATTTCTTCAATATTTCCATTAACATGACCTAAATACTCTTGATTAGCTTTAAAGTATTTTTGAGACTTCTTTATTGTTCCAGCCATAAAGACTAAACTTAATGGAACAAGAAGTAAAACTAGAAAAGTCATTGGTACATTGATACTTAACATCATAACAAGTATACCAACAATAGTAGTAATAGATGTTATAGCTTGAGTTATAGCTTGATTAAAGCTAACTTGTAATGTATCTACATCGTTGGTAATAATACTCAATACTTCACCATTAGTTTTATTATCAAAATATTTAAATGGTAATTTATGAATTTTTTTATCAAGTTCACCTCTTAGTTTATAAGTATACTTTTGAGTAATCGTTGACATTATAAATGATTGAATATAATTACATATTGCACTTATTATATAAAGTGTTAAACATGTTAATAAAATCTTGTTTAGTGTTGGAAAGTTAATACCATTTCCGCCACTTATTTTAGATACAATACCGTTAAATATTTCATTCGTTGCATTTCCTAAAATCTTAGGTCCAATTATTGAAAAACAGTTGATGCAATTGCAAAAACAAATACAATAATTATTGGAATCTTGTAAGCATCCAATGATTTAAATAATTTTTTAAAGTTCCTTTAAAATCTTTAGCGCGTTCAAAATTTTGATTTGGACCATGTCTACGTTCTTTTTCATGAAAGTTCCTCCTCACTAAGTTGAGATAAGGCAATTTCTTTATAAACCTTACAATTTTTATATAAATATTCATGTGTTCCAAGTCCAGCAACTTTACCCTCATCTAACACAAGAATTTGATCAGCATTCATTACAGTTGCAACTCTTTGAGCAACAATTATCTTAGTTGCAGACTCACAATACTTATTTAGATTCTTTCTAACACTGGCATCAGTTTTATAATCAAGTGCTGAAAAAGAATCATCAAAGACATATATATCTGGATTCATTGCAACAGCGCGAGCTATACATAATCTTTGTCTTTGTCCACCAGAAACATTAGTTCCACCTTGATTAATTGGATATTGAAGCCCTTCATTTTTTTTCCATTACAAAGTCATATGCACAAGCAACCTTCAAAGATTTTTCCATATCTTCTTCACTTAATGAATCATTACCAAATTTTAAATTGCTTTCAATTGTTCCACTAAATAACATCCCTTTTTGAGGAACCATACCTATCTCATGTCTTAATGTTTCAAAACTTAAATCTTTAACATCAACTCCATTAACAAGTATACTTCCTTCAGTTACATCAAAAAGAATCTATCAATTAGTTTAACAATTGTACTTTTACCACTTCCTGTTGATCCAATAATTGCTAAAGTTGAACCTTTCGGAACTTTAAAATTAAGATTTTCAAGCACATATTCATCACCGTCTGGATATTTAAATGAAACATTTTTAAATTCAAGTTCTCCAATCTTATCATTATCAAATGGTAAATTTTTAGTTTCTTTAATACTGTTTTCTTTTATTTAACACTTCTTTAATACGATTGATTGAAATTCTTGCACGAGGAGCCATAATTGATAACATGCTTAACATCAAGAAAGACATAATTACTTGCATTGTATAGCTTATAAGTGCCGTTAAAGTACCAACTTGCATTGTACCAGCATCAATATGTTTTGCTCCAACAAAATAAATAAGAATAATAGTTTCATTCATTATAAGCATCATTAATGGAGACATTAATGACATAAGTCTTTGAGTAAACAAATTCAATTTCTTTAAATCAGTATTAGCCTTTGTCAAATTTATTTATTTCCTCTTTTTCACGAGCAAATGCGCGAATAACAGGTAATCCATTTAAAGTTTCTCTTACAATTAAGTTTAATCGATCAATAAGTTTTTGAACAATCTTAAACTTAGGTAAAGCAAATAACATCAATATAATTATTAAAACTAAGATAGCTCCAATTGCTAAACCTAATACCCAAACCATATTGATATTTATGATTTTAACTAAAGCGCCTATACCTATTATTGGAGCATAAAGAACCATTCTAAGCACCATTGTTAACATATTTTGAATTTGAGTAATATCGTTAGTTGATCTAGTAATTAAACTACTTGTTTCAAATTCATTAAACTCACTTTTAGAAAAACTCATAACTTTTCTTACTACTTTTTCTCTTAAGTCATAAGCTACCATACCTGCAAGACGTCCAGATATATATATGTTGTTGCAATAATAACCACCATAATAAATAATGAAAGAACAATCATTTTAGTTCCCGATTTAAACAAATAATTCATTTGTAAATCTTTTAAATTAATTCCTAATCTTTCATATTCACTTGATATAAATGAAATAGCATATTGTTTTTTCATAGATTCATCAAGTTATTAAAACTAGTTAAATATTCATCAAAATTATTTGTATCACTTTTAGTATAATACTCAATTGTTGTAGGATTAATATCTATTCCCCATTTGTTTAATCGCATCATTATTTAATAAAAATGAATATATTATCGTAGAATCAAGAATAGATTTTTTATCGTCCTCAGATAATTCTCCTTTTAAAACATAAACATCTCCATCCTTAAGATAAGAATATTTTTTATGTTAGCATCAGTCTTAGAAACTTTTTCATAATACTTACTTAAATCAACAGACGTTAACGAATTTATATTAGCATAAGTTTTATCAGTCATCTTATCAATTATTTCTGATTCTACACCTTTTGTTGAATTCCAACATTTATAATTTTTGATGTATAATCAGGAAGAGCTAAATCACAATAAGCTTGTACAAACAAAAGAACAACAACTGCAAAAAAAACTTAAACCATATTTTTTTAAAATGTTTTTCATATAAACTTCCTTTCTTTATTTAATTTAACCAAATTTTATTTTATCAAACATTTATGAATTTAATAAGAAAAGAACCTATAAAAGAGATTCTTTTTCAAGTAATGTATGATTTTTTATGAAATAATGTTTATTACATATATTATTTAAAATTGGTCTATCTGAAATAATAATAAATGTTTTATCTTTTAAAATATTTTTTAACATAGCAACTACTTTCTTTTCACCATCAAGATTCATTCCTAAAGTTATTTCATCAAAGAAATACACATTCTTATCAAGAACAATTGCTCTTATAATATTAATACTACGAAGAACTACATCACTTACATTAGTAATAATCGTATCCAATCCATTATCCAAAGACAAATACCAATCATTAAGTCCAATCTCTTCAATATATTCTAATATTTTTTCATCGCTTACTTTTTTTTACCTAAACTGATATTATCTCTTAAAGAAATATCTAAAAGATTAACATCCTTTGATAAATAAACAACATCTATGACGTTTTTAGTTTTCTTTTCATCAACTAAAATACATCCTTTATCCATTGGCAAATAACCGCTTAAAACATTTAAAACAGTTGATTTACCTTGACCGGATTTTCCAAGTATTCCAACACTTTCTCCTTTTAAAAGTTCAAATGAAGGAATATGTATTATAACATCACTTGACTTGTAATCAACCTCTGCATCTTTAATCTCAACACTTTTAAAATTAGAGATATATTTTATATTTAATTTTTTTTAGCATATTTTTTATCAAGATTATCTTTTTTTTTATTTATATATAAATAATTTTTTAATTGTATAAGGTAAATCATATAATAAGTTTTGAAGTTTTAACATTATCACAATGAAAAAGAAAAATAAACCAACTCTAGTAACATTATCTTTTTTATATTAAAAGAAAATCATCAGTAAAATAATTAACATGTATAAAATCATACCATTAGAAAATTTTATATCATTTTCATCATTTGATTTATTTAAAATAAGCATATCATTATCCTTATTTTCATCTAGTTTCTTTAAACAAAAATCAAATATTCTAAGTTTTCTTATCGTATTAAAGTTATTAATGAAATTATTTAATAAATCATTATAATTATGAATATTTATAACATCTATTCTTTTATAACGAACTATTACTAAAAAAATAAGATAAATTATACTTAAAATAGATATAATAACATTTATTTGAAATAATCTATGATATAGAATTATTAAGCCTAAAATTAAAGGAATAACTACTTCTCCAATATCAAATAAAGTTTTAGTTGCCCTATAGGAAAAATCAAGAATCATTTTCCCAACATTTTTTAAGTTCTATATCATTAAAATAAATATTTGATTTTTCTATTTTAGAGAAATAATTAAGTTCTATTGAATGTTTAAAATTTTGATAATTATTAGAAGCATCCTTATTATGTAAATATTTAAATATGTTTCTAAATAGATATATTACACAAATAAATATAAGACAAATAAATATCTTAGTATCCGATAAATAATCATATATAAATATAGAGAAAACTACCGCAAAAAAGATACCAACAAAAATAAATTACACTTTTAAGGATAATCGTTAATAAACAATTTTTAACATTCTTATTTTTTAATAAATCTATCATATACATCACCAAGTATCATTATTATACACTATGAACTATTTAACATCAATAGAACGACATATACATTTTTCATAAGAAGTAACTTTATATGGTTTAATTATATGTCCCCTAGCACCTAAACTTTTAACACATTTACTTGAATTAGTTAAAGCTCTAATAATTGATTTACTGATCATTTTATCATCGATTTTCTTTTCCTCTATATACGTTCTAATAAACTCAGAAATAAATGCATCTCCTGCTCCTGATTCATCAACTTCACGTGTTGGTTCTTCAATAGTTTTCTTCAAAAATTTATCATTATAGATAACATCACATCCTCTTTTACCTCGTGTTATAATCAAAATTTTAGGAGAAAAATTGTCATATAAATCATATGAATCAACTAAAAATTTATCCTTTAAATAATAATATACTCTTTCATTTAAACTTATAATAGAAAAACGTTCCTTTAGTAAGTCAGTAAGTTCCTCATATCCATAATCTAAAATATCATGATTACTTCCTAAATCTAAAAAGCTTCATTATCATACTTTTTTAATACATCAAGAGTAAACTTTCTTAAGTTATCAACAACAATATAATCATCTTTATCAATTTTAATATCTGAAAATTCCATTTTAGTTCCACTATAACCATATCTTTTCTTACAATAAGGACATATCTTAGAAGTAACTCCATCATTTATAAAAAATGTTTTTGTTTCATCTTGAACCTCTCTAATATAAGTTTCTATTCCAACATCTTTTAAGCTTGAAACGGCTACATTTCCTTCTGAATCTCTTCCACATACTCCAAAAAATAAGCACACTTGAAGTAACGACTTAAATTAACAAGAATATTAGCATCACTTTTTCCACCACTTACATATATATCTTTGCCATTTTTTTATATAATAGTCACAGTAGAGATCACCAAAACTAATAATACGCATCTTAAACACTTCCTTTAAAATTAAATAACCTTTTAGCTGCTATTTTATCATATTTTATTTCACTTAAATCGATATTCATTGATAAAGCTATATTTCTAAGTAAATAAACCGCTTGTATGGTTAAGTAAAAATCATTTATAATGTCATCTTCAAATTCGCTTTTTAAAACTATATATTCTTTCATTTGATATTTGAAATTTTCAATCAAAACATTCTCTAAATCACTTCCATTATAACCTATTAATATCGCTTTTTTTTATCATGATTTCTATTGAAAGTATGTCTTCCATGACAGTAACTATATAGCTTATGCATTAAAGGTGCAACAATATTTGCTTCTACCAAAGTCGATTCCATAAATGTTGATGTTGCTATTGCTTTTATCAGAATAAAATATATTTACAATACTTTCACCATTTAAATCAATAAATACATCTTTATCCACTTTTGAAAATATTTCATTCAAGATAGATAAAAATTCATCTCCTAAATAATATTTAAGAAGAATAGCCATCGGAACACACGTCGAATTAAGAGATATAAAAGAATGCTCATACTCCATTTCATAAGGTATAACTAAAGCATTTTTAAGTTCTCTATTACTCGTTAAGACATAATGGATTAAATCATTATTTAAAAGAGTATTCGACACCATAATTAGTTCCACTATAGGAAGAAATAAATATTGCATCGTATAACTTTTTATCAGTTTCATCTATATCACTAATGTCTACTCTTTTTGTAATACATCCGTTTTTCTTTTTCAATGACTTTGCTTGAAAAATCAGATACAACCTTACTTCCTCCAGTTCCAACACATAAAATATTTCCTTTTTTTTTTAAAACCTTAATAGCATCTTCGCAACTATCAGTTGATTTAATAATATTTTCATATAATTTTTTCTATAAATTCATTCATTTTTTCACTTCCTAAGTTTAGTATATATCCTATATAGGAAGTATATCGTCTAGTTAAAATATTCAGGCATAATTTCTATAGAACTTATACGTTTAAGTTCAAAATGACGCAAATCACCTCTTAATTCACAATAAGCAGCAACTGCCCAAGAAGATGAGGTATAAAATAAATCAAGTGGATGAATTATTCTTTCACTTTCACCCTTACCACTAGTATAATACTTTATTTTTCTTTTCTAGATTCCTTAATTGCTCGAGAAAGTTTATTGTACGTATCCTTTTCTCCATCAAATATATCCTTTTTTCTATCTTTGCAGCAATATAGATATCTCTTATTTTATTGGCAATTTCTTGTACTCTTTCTCTATCATCATCTTTTAAATCAAGATTTAATAGAAATTTATAATCACTTGAAGAAAATCTTCTCTCTGGTAGTTTAACAGTTTGATTTAAAACATATCCACCAGTTGGTCCATATATTGTATCTATATATATACCAGCTTTTTCAAAATCTTCCTTGTATAAGCGTATCATTCTTTCACTTACTTCTAAAATACTTGCAAGTTCTGAAACACTGTATTTTTTCCAGTACTAAGTAAATTAAGCATACTTATCGCGTTTCCAAGTTTACTCATAATATCACCACCTATATAATATCAAAAAAAAATACTAAAACTAGTATTTTTTTCTCATAATTCTAAGTGTATTTAAAATAGTTAAAAGAGTAACGCCAGTATCAGCAAATACTGCCATCCACATATTAGCAAATCCAAAAACACTTAATAACAATATTAGAAGTTTTACAAGACAAGCAAATATTAAATTTTGTTTAATAATTTTCTTAGTATATTTAGAAATTTCAAAGACCGTTACTAACTTAGTTAAATCATCACTCATCAAAACTATGTCACTTGCTTCAATGGCTGAATCAGAGCCAATTGATCCAAGAGAAATACCAACATTTGCTCTCTTTAAAACTGGAGCATCATTTATACCATCACCTATAAAAAAATAGTCATACCTGTCTTTTTCGACATTTTTTCATACTCTAAAAACTTATCAGTTGGAAGCATCTCTGATTTAATTGTTTTAATACCAACACGCTTTCCAATAAATAAAGACATTTCTCTTCTATCTCCAGTAAACATATAAGTATTAATACCCAATTTATTAAAATACCTTACTACATCCGCGGATTCATCTTTAATTCCATCATCAATCATTATAGATGCAACATGTTTTCCATCAATGCTTAAATGTATTGTTGATGAATATTCACAATCACATAATTTTTATTACCAATATTAATATGTTTATCTTTGTAGTCAAAGCTTATTCCTGAACCACTTATTTCTTTAAAGTTGGTAATTTTACCCTTATGTTCATTTGAAAGTTTCATAAAAGATTTAGCTATTGGATGATTTGAATTTGCTTCTCCAGAAACTAAAATATCCACAATTTCTTCATAGGTATAATTATTATCAAGTATCTTTATTTCTTTTTACTTCAAAAGTACCATTAGTAATAGTTCCCGTTTTATCAAATATAATATTTTTAGCATTACTTACATTATCTAAATAATTACTTCCTTTAATTAAAATACCATTTTTACTGCTGATACCTATTCCTGTAAAATATGAAAGCGGAACTGATATAGCAATTGCAACATGGACAAGATATTACTAAGAATGTAAGTCCTCTATACAAAGCATCAGAAAAACTTACATGAGCAAGCGGTAAAAAGTACAATTATTAAAATAGCTAAAAGTAAGACTATTGGTGTATATATTTTACTAACACGAGCTACAATTGTTTCAGTTTTAGTTTTTTTATCAGTTGCACTTTCTAATAATTCTAGAATTTTATAAACTGTTGAATTGGAATAAGTTTTTGTAGCTTTCACTTTTATCACGTCCCCCATATTAATGGTACCTGATAATACTTCATCATTTTCTAAAACACTTAAAATTCCGATTCACCAGTTAAAGATGATGTATCAATTTTTGTTTTACCATCAATAATAATTCCATCTACAGGAACTTTTTCGCCACTTTTAACAACCATTATATCATCAATTTTAACGTCTTCTATAGCTACTTCTTTTAATTCTTCATCTATTAAAACATTGGCATAACTTTGTTTTATATCAATCAAATCTTTAATTGATTTTCGAGAATTATTAATTGCCTTTTCTTCTAAAATTTTACCAATTGTATAAAGAGAAACAACCATTATTCCTTCCATAATATCTCCAATAAAAAAAGCACCTAAACATGATATAGTTATTAAAGCATATTCATTTAAAGTGTGATTTTTTATTAACATCTTTATTGCAGAAAAAGCTATTTTATATAAAAAGTAAAAACATAACTGATTATATATAAACTATAACTTAACCATTTAGGAGTTTTAAAAATATAAGCCACTAAACTAAGTAATATTGCAATTATTAAAACATTTAAATGATATTCTTTAGAATTTTCTTCATTCAAAGTTAAATATGCTTCATCCTCTACCGATGAAACTATTTTATTCAATTCATCTAAAGAAAAACACTTATCACTTTCAAAGATAACTCTTGATGTATTAAAGTTAACAACAACATTATTAAAGTCATCTAAAGAGTTCATATATTCTTCAATTTCACGAGCACAGTTGGCACAATCAAGATTATTTATAACATATTTATACTTTTTCATAACATACTCCTTTTATGTTCAATGTGAGATATAGCCACCTCAAATACCTCTTTTACATGCTCATCATCCAAAGAATAATAAACCTCTTTGCCACTCTTTCTTGATTTAACAATATTTAAATCTTTCAAATAGCTTAATTGATGAGATATTGATGACTTTGTCATATTTAAAACATTTGCTATATCACAAACACACATTTCATTATGATCAAGAGCAAAAAAGAATTTTAACTCTAGTATTATCACCTAATATTTTAAAGAATGTTGATATCTCAGTAATAAATTCGTTATCAAGCATTTTAGATTTAACATCTTCGACTACATTTTCATGTATTACATTACAATCACACATTTCTGCTGTTTTCATAATTACCTCCATAGTTGAGTGTCTATTCAACTAATATCATTATAGTTGAATAATTATTCAACTGTCAATAGTATATGCTTTTCAAATAAAAATTTGACAAAAAAAATATGCTGATGCATATTTTTACCATGAACTTTGTCCATGTAGTCTTTGTTACAGGTATTGAATCGTAATAACTAGAGATAGAATTATAGAGTTTGATTCCAGAGTCAACATCTACCGAGTGCTTCAAAGCATTATTAGTATTAATTTTGCTTGTAGCATGAGAATAGTCTCCTGATATCGTTTGAGAAATTATCTTTTCTGTTATTTTTTTTACTACTGTAAAAGAAAATATTTGATTCAAGTATGTCAAACTAGAAGTAGGTAAACTAAATGTTGCTGAGCTTCCAGTTGAAAAAAGTTCTTAGTGAGTAACTATTATTAGATTTGCATCCATCACTTGTACAAAAAATTTTGAATAAATGAATAGTTTCCATTAGCTTTAATATTTTTATTATCAAAACCAATAGCAATTATATCATTACTTCTTACTTTCGGGATTTTTTTCCATTCCAAATTAACTTCATATTTAAAATCATTTCCGGATTTATAGATACTTATAGTTATTTTCTTATAACTAGTTTGATTTGAATTAGACTCCATAACTTTAACATCATCATACACATCATTATACTCTTGTTCACTAATTTCAATAGTCTTATCAACTACATTCGACAATACAGAAACATCTGAATCACTTTCATAAATAGTTTTATAATATTTTGTTTCGCTAGACACTAATACATCATTTTTCATAGCAAATGACGGACTAGGAATTAAAACTAGACAAAATAAAATGTATAAGTAGAATTTTTTCAATGCTATACTCCTTTCTAAAATAAATATTAAAACATTGAAAAAAAAATAACAGGAAACATACGTAGAGTTACTCTAATAATCGTAGATTTTAATAATACTATTTATTTTCTCATTTTCTCTTGTACCATACTCAATAAGTAAGGTTAAAGTTTGGTAATTATGATCAAATATATTATTTGATTTTAAACGTTTATCAAAAGTTAAATTTTCAGATGACAATAAAAGTATTTAAAGATTGCACAGTATCGCTTTTTTTCTTTCTCCTTTAAGCAATAGATTTCCCATTTCATCATAGACGTATATATTACAAAAAATTTGTTTTTATCTCCATATTAGTGCCAATATTTTCATCATAGTAACGCAAAGAATTGATTACTATCTTACTATTAATCGGACTATCTAAATACGTTCCAGCAATCGTTAAATATTCATTATCAGAAATTAAATCAAAAACTTCAGGTTTATAATATAATTTTAAACAATAATAAATACCAGTATAAATCAACGCAATACATAAAGTAACAAATATCATCTTTTTTCTTAATGGTTTTAGTATATTTTTTCATTCTAAGTTTTAATTCGGATTCAATAGAATTTTCCTTGGATAAACATAAATCTAAGAAATCATGAAAGGACATTTTAAAATATTTTGCAATAGAGTCTAGCATAACAATATCAGGTATTGATGTCCCAGTTTCCCATTTACTTATTGTTTTACTTGACACATTAAGTTTCTCAGCTAATTCTTCCTGAGTCATATTTTTCTCTTTTCGCATTTTAGCTAAAATCTTACCAAAGTTTTGAAAATTCATAAAATCACCACTTCTATTCTATCAACAAAATCTACAAATATAAAGTTTCAATAATATTTGTAATTTAATAAAAAATAAATTTCAAAAAAATTACTAATATAAGTATAACCATAAAATATGTCATAGAAATTATATAATCATATAAAAGATATATTAAGCAAATAAATTCCAATTGAAAAAAACAATAATAGAGCTATTAGTAACATAAAGATTAAATATAATATGTTAAAAAATATCATAGTTACAACGCTAACTTTTTTATAACCTAGAATTTTAAATATCCTAATATTTTTTTTTGTTCATTTATAAAAAGAATATACTAAAATAATTATAATAATAGTAAATAATAATTTAGTAAAAAAAAGTATAACTATACTTTAAAATTAAAAGTAAGTTCAAATATGTATTGTATTTACTCATATCCATATTAAAATTAAAATCAATATTATTTTTATTTAAATAGTTACTTATTTTATCAATATCTTTATAGTCCTTAATAAAAATTGTATATTCAATTTTTTTCCCCAGCATGTAACTTGCTAAACATAAACTCTGAAAATCTTTTGATTAATTAATATAAAATTTTCATCCAAAGAATTATCATAAATGACATCAAATTCACTTAAATTAATCTTATAATTTCTAAATATATCTAACTTTGTTTTTCTCACTAATTTTAACTGTTCTATTTGTTTCATCAAAAGTGCTACTAACAATATAAAACGTTCTATTATCAAAGTTTTTTTCTATATTGAAGTTATATTCTATACTTTTATAATCAAAATTAATATCAACTTTAGTAAAAACAAATAATTTCTTTATTGCTATCATTATTTATAAAATTATTAACTTTATTATTAAAATATTGAAGTATAAATGACACACATAAAAGCAAAATAATAAAATTGATATAATTAAAATAAAATTTTTTATTCTTATTACTATGTTTTAAAGATTTTTTAAATATTCGATATTTTTTTATACATTTACTAACTCCTTTATATCAAAATTATCAATCTTTTTAATGAAATACCAGTAAAAGCCATTGTGAATATAACAACTAACATGAAAGATATAAAATAACCGATCCATGAATTTTTAAATGTTATTAAACATAAATCAGCATTTTTAGATAAAAGCAATTGAGCCAAATTACTTTCTATAGCTATAGAAATGGCAATCGAAATTAGATAAGCCAAAATTGACAAAATTAAGTTTAACAAATAAATTTGTTTTTTTTATTGTTTTATTAGGATAACCAACGATTTTTAGTATACCAATATTCTTATAATTATTCATAATCGTTCTATTAGTAAATAAATAACAAAGAACACACGATACAACCAATATCACAGACATGATTAAAGCTACCACATATATTGCTTCTTCTAAGATACTTGTTTTCAATGTAGTCACTGGTTGATAGAATGAAATATTTGAAAAGTTTTCTAGAATACTAATATTATCTATATTATCCAACAATATAACAAAATGAGAATCGGCATCATTACTAGAAACACTGATAGATTTATTTTTCATAATATCGTAATAAGTTTTGTAATTAATATAGCAAGTATTTGGTCTTGTAAAATATTGAGTTCTATCAAAAGTACCAACTAATTTAACTTTAACATCAAATTCATTAAAGTATTTAATATTTAAGTATCTTCCAATATATTTATCCAAATTAAAAATTTTTTTCATATCAAAACTATCATTTAATGTATAATTACTTGGAAAAAAATTAGATGGACAAATCATTCCATCAGTATCAACAGAACTTTTTCCTGAAATAATATTAAAATTAACATTTTTTATTGGAAAAATTTCAATATCGCCATCATATAAGTTATTGGTGAATTCTTTAACAATTCCATAGTTATTAATTTCCGTGCTTTCATACACATTTATAATATGAAGATTATCTTCAAGGCTCTTTTTAATGATATAGCATTTTTTACGTCATCAATTCCTACATACACTAAACGACCATCTATACTGTTCAAAGCATATTCAGAAAAATACTTACTTACTCCAAAAAAACATATGACAGTCCAACAAAAGAAAAAAAGTTCCTAAAGTGATTAAAACAAAAAAGAATATTAAATTTTTAATTTTTAAAATACTATTTTTTAGTTTCATATAAATCACCATCTTTTAATTCCAAAGATACATCAGAATATTTTCCTATTTCTTTATTATGGCTTACAACAATGACACATTTTCCTTTAACAGATTCTTGTTTTAGCATCTCAAAAATAGCCTTCTCATTATCCTTATCAAGATTTCCAGTAGGCTCATCCGCTAAAATAATATCTGGATTGTTTATTAACGCACGTGCAATTGCAACTCGTTGCATCTCACCACCTGACAATTCACTTGGATAATGATTCATTCGCATCACCAAACCAACTTTAGTTAAAGCTGATTTAACCAATAAATCATTAGAATTTGTATTGCCTTTTTCAACAAGTAAAGGTAATAAAACATTGTCATATGCAGTTAAATCATCATTTAATAAAAAAATGTTTGATAAATAAGTCCAATTTTTTTATTTCTTAGATAATCATAATCAACTTTTTTATTAATAAATTTATCAAAATACTTTATGGTTCCATTATCAAATTTAAGTAACCCACATATTATATTCATCAACGTTGATTTTCCATTTCCACTGCTCCCATAATAGAATAAAACTTTTTATCAAAAAACTTATAAGAAACATTGTCTAAGACTTTAATATCAACACCATTCTTTTTTATATTTTTTTGTAACATTTTGAAGCTCTATAACCACTTTACTCATATTTTAAAATCCATACTCCTCATTAAATTCATCTATTTTTTGCAAGTACAAATAGTATTTTACTCTATAATTATCATTTATTTTCTTCACTATTAAATAGTTGTTTTTATCGAATTCATATGCATCAATTCCTATTAAAGAATCACTTACATCTTCAACGTTATACAAACTATCTTGTGCATTTACTAAACGATATATAATATAATCAGATGGATATTCATCACCTACAGAAGCTATATTTTTTAATTCTAAACCTTTTGTATAAATTTCATCTTCATATAAAGATGTATAAACTTTTTTAAAATTATCTTTTTTTTATTTATAGAGATTTCGATTGGGAGTTCATCGGTAATTATTCTCTTTTCTATAAATACACTAAATTGCTTTTTTCAATATAATCTAGAGTAACTGAAATATTTGAATCTTTTAAATATAAAGCGTCAAACAAATTAACTACATTATAAGTTTCATTTTCAACTGAAAAAGTTTTTCTTGTTTTCTTCTATTTTTGTTTTTGCTTTTGTAATGATATCATTAGATATATTTTTATTATTCTCTGATTTAATAACATATAATTCATCAATATTATAACTTTTTTAAAAAATAAAGATATCCATCACTATATCCAAGATATTTATTCCCAGTAGAATTCAAATTTTCTAAAGAAAATATAACGATAGAATTATTATTAAATTTATGATTATCTTTAAAGAACAAAAAAGCAGAAATTATGATAAAGATAATAATTATAATAATCAAACAAAAAATTTTTTTTTATTCATATGAACCTCAAAACAATATAAAATAAAGAAAAAATGCAATTGCAAAAAATAGAATATACATCATAAAAATAGAAATAATACTTGAAAACTTATCTTTAATATAATAATGCTTATTAATGAAAGAAAGAAAATAATTAAAAATAAAATGGAATACAACAATATAAAAGATAAATAGTTGAGTATAAATAATTTATTTTTTGAATAACCAATAACATGATAAATTTGATTTGTTTTCTGATCATCTTTAACAAAAAGAAATTACTGTTATAAAGATAATCACAATATTTATTATTAAACATACAACTATAAAAAATTTTAGTATATTTATAAAAACCTCATTAGAATTGTTTTCTATACCATTATATTCTAAATCATATTTATCTTCATTTTCTTTAACAAAATTTTCCAAATCCTTTCTTTCTTTTTAAAAATCAATACATTATCTTTACAATAAAAATTATCTTTTTTTTAATTCATCACAAGTAGCATTGGTTACAAGACTTCTGTTTTCTAAAGTATTTATTCTTTTGATATTCCTTTTCTTGAAAATAACTTAATAAAATTATTAAAAAAAATTTAAAAATAAAGATACAAAAAAAAAACTAATACATATTTCCAAAAATTTTCTTTTCTAATCACATTTTTAATATCATTAATATCACATCTCACTAAAGTTTTATTTTCTAAACGATATATAATATCTGCATTCTTTAAATTATTCATATCATGTGTGACCATGATAATGCACTTTCCATCATCAGCTAAACCTTTTAATATTTTAATTATATTAGCAGCATTATCTGGATCAAGAGAACCAGTCGGTTCATCACATAATATGTAATCAGGATTATTTATAAGCGAGCGTGCTATACAAACACGTTGACATTCTCCACCAGAAAGTTCAGCTGGAAAATGGTTTTCTCTATTCTCTAATCCTACTTTTTTAAATAAGATTCCACCTTTTTCTTTTCTATCCAACTTTGACAAACTCTTATCTAGCATAGTTGGAACTAAAACATTTTCAAAAAGCAGTTAATCTAGATTTAAATAATAATCTTGAAAAATTATACCTATATTTTCATAACGTATTTTAGAAAGTTCTTTATCATTCAAATGGGATACATCTTTTTTGTTCCAACTAAAACACTTCCATCAAAGTTTGAATCCAATAATCCAATTATTTTTATAAGCGATGTTTTCCCACCCCACTAGGTCCAATAATCATATAAAATTTTCCGAGTTCAAATTCAACATTCAAATCTTTAAAAATTTCTATTTCTTCATTTTTCTTTATATATTTCTTACTTAAATTTTTAATTATCATATATAGCACCTTTAACAACCTTTCTTATTTTATTCAGAGAGAATAAAACTATCAAAATGAATCCAATTGGTATAATTATTAACATTGAATAGATATTCATTTTATAATTAAGCAATTCAAAGTATTCAGTTCTTATTAATATATTTGAAATTGCAAATGTTTCCAATAAATTAATTAAATAAGCAAATAATATTGAAAAACAAAAACTATTAAATATTCATACCCATAAATTCTAAAAATGTTTTTATTTGTAAAGCCAATACTTTTATATAATAAAATTTCTTTTTCTTGCTTTCTACATTTCGTTTTAAATGCAAACTGATTGCTATATAAACCATAATCAACATAAAACATAATACAACAATAAATGTTATCTCTAAATTTTTTAGTCCATTATAATCAATTTCAGCTTTATCATAACTTTCAAAACCCATTTTCTTTAATTCTTCTTTTACATAATCTATATTTTTTATGTTATCAACTATAATATTTATAGTTGAAAGAGAATAATTTACATCTTCATTGTAGTCTGTATATCTAGCTATACGTTCCAAGTTTTCTAAACTTGTAAAACAAGTTACACCATCTAACATAATTTTTTTTTGAATCATAGTTTGCTGAAATATAAAAAGTTTCGTTCCTCTCATCTAAGATTTCTTCATCTCTAGATGCAGTATAACGTATTCTTTTAAAATTTCTTGAAAAAGTTGAACCAACTGTCTTAAATTTTTTAGGACAAATCAGATTATTTCCTTGAACATTTTTATTTCCATTAACTATCTCTAAATTATTTAACTCATTTTCATTAAGAGCGTATAATGTTATATTTTGACTTTTATCAATAAAAAATCCATAAATAAAAAAAATTTATATCAGTTACTTGAGTAACATGGTCAATGCTTTTAAATTTCTCAATATTATTTAAATCCTCTGTATCAACTAATACGCTTCTCCAATCAATATTCTTTTCTTTGACATTTTTTAAATATTCATTTATAGAAAATCAAAATTGAAAAGAATCAATATTAAAGAAAGTAAAAAACCAACTAAAATCATAAATAATATTGAATTTTTACTTCTAAATGTTATTTTATTAATTAAATTATTCATATAGCCTCCAACGTTAAATATAATACTATTAGTAAAAAATTTATAAACTCTTTTTAAAGAGAATTTATCTATTTTAAAGAGAAATTAAAAAGGCACATGTGTACCTAGTCTATATTTATAAGATCGTATTCACGATTACCGAATCCAAGTTCACTAGCAGCTTCAATTGTATGAATTCCATGTCTTGAATTAATTCTCTCAAGCAAATGATCTCTACCTTGATCATTTGAATTTATAACTAAATCAATACATGCTTGATCAATTGCAATTGGATCTAGAGAAGCAAGAATGCCGATATCTTTCATACAAGGATCTTCAGCTTTAGCACAACAGTCACAGTCAACACTCATATTAACCATCATATTGATATAAGCAATATTACCTTTAAAATGATTATGAACAGAACTTGCAGCATCAGCCATACTCTCTAAGAATAAATCTTGTTCAGGAATATTATCCCACAAAATTTTTTTGATCCATAACTTTTCCAGCAGAATGAATAAATGCTTTTTACCTTCACTAGAAGCAACTCCTATTGAAATTGTTTTAAAGCTCCACCATATCCACCCATTGGATGTCCTTTGAAGTGAGATAATACTAGCATTGAATCATAATTTTAATTGATGCTCCAACATAGTTTTCTTTTATAATCTTACCATTTGGTACATCAAATTTAATGTATCCATTACTATCCATAATATCAACATTAAAATATTTATTCCATCCATGTTTTTCTATTAATTTTTTTATGCTTTTCTGTTTCATTTCTAGCGCCACTATACGCTGTATTACATTCAACAACAGTACCACCAACATAATTAATAATATTTTAAAAATTCTGGTTTTACATAATTTTGATTTTCATCTTCACCAGAATGAAATTTAACTGCTACATTTCCTTTAAGATCAATTCCTAAATGTTTATAGATATTAACTAAAAGATTCTGGTTTAAGTTTATTTTTAGTAAAATATACTTTTGATTTTTTTTTCTATATAAATAATCTTTTAACCTTCTTCCTATTTACATATTTAGTATATTATTTATTAAAATAGATGGAAAAGTATATATAATTTATTTTTAAACTTTTCAAAAGGAATTTTAAAAACAGTCATATTATTGCTTTTAGAAAACTCTTCTACAATATTCACATGATCTTAAAATTGCAATAAGGATTTTTATTAATCATTCGATTTCAATTCGTCCATTATCTTCAACCAATTTTCCGTCATTATAATATTCATCATTTAAATAAAATTTACTGTTTTCCTTAATACAGCCAGTCATAGATAATATAACAAAAACAAGTAAAATAATTTTTTTTTCACTACTAAACCTCTTTTAATGAAGAAAATCTATATTATGGTAAGTTGCTTTCCAAAAATCATATACACTTTTTGCCGTTTTCTTCTCTTTTTTAACAGAAACCTTATTTGCTCCATCATAAAACCAATAACCACCAACATCATAGATTTTAGTTTCATCCCATCCAAGAGATACAAGAAGTTTCTTTTGTTTGACCAGCATATCCACCGCCTCCACACATCAAGAATATGTATTTATCCTTTGGGAAAAAAATATTCTAAAATACTTAAAGATTCTTTATAATTTGCAACATATTTTCCAGAAACATTTTTAAACAAAGATTTTCCTTGATATCCTTTACCAACGATGCTTTCTAGTTCAGTACTTATACTATCATCAACTAAATATGGATAAGGTAATACCTCAAAACCACTTTTACAAATCCAGAAAGATACGAATCCCCATTGATTTTTTCCCAGTTAGCAGCATCCTTAAGCATTCTTACATCTCTATAAACTGAATCACTTCTATTTAAATACTTATCTATAGTTTTTTCATTAATATTTTTATCAATTCCAAGGCTACCTCTTTCTCCACCAGTAAGTTCAGGTTTAGGTAATTTACTTAATCCTTTATCTTTAAAGGCGATAAAACTTAAAACTCCTCCCAAAATAAATGCTACAATTATACTTAGTATAATTAAAATTTTCTTTTTTCATATATTTCTCCTTTCACCATCAACTTTAAGATAAAGAATAAAAAAAAAGAAATAACTATTTAGTTGAATTAACTCAACTTATGGTTTAGTCATTTCATTTTTTATCCAAGTCATAATAACTTTAACAACATAATCAATTTCTTCTTCACTTAACTCATGATTTTTTCTTATATGATGCCACTTATATAAACATTCCCTACAACATGTTGCAGTAGCGTGTTCTGAAACAAAAACTGGTGTCCATGGGTAGGTGTTTGTTTTCCATCATTTAAAGGATTTTCTAGTGCTAGTCTTGTTCTTATAAAATCATAAGCATGACTTTCAATAGTTTTTAATCCCTTCTTTTTCTATATAATCTAAATCTTTCTGTTTTAAATGAAAACTACTTCTAAATTTTGATTTTGATAGCTTAAATAAAATATCATCAATATTCATAAATACCTCCATAAATATATGCTATAATATATAATATCATAAGTATAAAGGAGAAGCCAAAATGTTAAAAAAAAAAATTGGAATGAATATACCGAAAATGAAAAAAAGAAGTATACTTTTTTTCATGCATATATTTATTATGGAAAAACAAATGATATTTTAACAGAATTAAACGAATATAGATTATTAATTGCCAGTAATCCAGATGAGGTATTAAAAGTATATATAATTGCAAAAATATTTAAATTTTAATCCTCAAACTGCTATAGCAAAAGTTTTAAGAGAAAATAAATTACAAGCTTTTTATTCGATTTAACAAGACCAATAGATTTTTCTAAACCTGATATTAATGAAAAATTAAACGAATTTCTGGAGAATACTATTTACACTTATAATTTTGAGGCTACTGTAAAATCTAAACAAGGAAGAAGCCGATAAAAATTTGACTTATATAAAATTTTAGTTATAATATACAACTAGAAAAGGAAGTTTTATATGGAAGTAAAAAATGGAGTGAATACTCAGAATCAGAAAAAGCAAACTCTTTTAAATCATTTATTTACTTATTATGGTAAATTGATATTTAATCTTGAGGAACTTGAAATGTTTTCTTATCTAACAAAGCAAAATACCAGATACTTTGTTTAAAATATTTGTTAGTTCTTATTTAGTAGGAGAAAAATGGTCAAACTATAATATTGAAGTTTTAAGAAATGAAAAAGAAAAAACAAATTGCAGTATTAAAAAAAGAAAATAGATAATTATAATGCTGAAGAGTTAAAGGAATATGAAAACGAATTTTTTAGCCGAAATTGTTAAAACTTACAATACTCCAGAAGCTCCAATTCCTTTAAGTGATGAGGAAATAAAAAGACAATTAACAAAAATGTTTGGAATTTAAACCAAACATTTTTTTTTTATTTTACCTTTTTTCTATTTATCATGAGCTTCAACAAAAATACGAGTATTGTTATTAAAAAGTACACTGACTAATATAGCAGCTAAAATATAACGTTTATCGTTTTTTCTTTTTACTATTTTTATTTCTTCATTTTCTTTTTATTAATATGAATAACATACTCACGAGTTTCATTACTTTCTGATGTCACACTTATTTTAAACTCATTTTATTCCTACTACTAAAGGAAATTCACCTATTCCAGTAACTACTGAAGAATTATCTTCAGGTAAGGCTTCTATCTTAATTGAATCAATATCATTTTCAACATCCAATGTATATTCAAAAACATTTTTATCAAAATTTAATGTTCCAATATCTATACTTAAACTACTTAAATAATTATTATTAGATTTAACTTTTTGTAGTTGAAGTTGTTGTCGTTGTAACTGTAGTTTTTTTAACTGTTGTCGTTTTAGGTACACTATCTAAATATATATAGCCAATAACATTCTTGTTTGCATCAAACTTACAAGAAGTTAGTTTAGCATTTTTTACAAACTTTATCTGTTTCTTCTGCAACTGATGCTTCCATGCACGCAATATAGTCTTTATCACTTTCATCTATACAATTACAATCCGAATCCCAAACGTAAATATCATTTCCATTTACTCGTTCTACATAACCTACATGTCCATATGAAGTAATATTCCATACAACAACAGAATTTTTCTTTGGAGTTTTACCTACTGAGTATCCTGCTTTTTCAGCCGATGTATACCAAGTTTTCGCATTTCCCCCAAGCAGGTAAAGATATACCTGTTTTTTTCATTTACTTTTTTCCATGTATACCAAGTACAATTTACTCCATAAGGGCCTTTTTGAACTATATGGATTACTTGCTGCATAAACATTCATACCCAAACAAAAAAAACAAACTACAAAGTAATAACATAACTTTTCTTTTTCATAATAAATCACTTACTCATTTCTACATTATATAGTTTATCATAATATTCACTTATTGTACTTAAAATATTATTTCCTATTTTTCTTATTTCATCATTATTAAACATAAGACTAAAAACATAAGATTCACCATAAACATCTACCAAGTATTTAATTGCTAAAACTGATGTCGCATACCCTTCAAAAACACCTGTTCTTTCAAAAATATATTCATTTGTTACTTCATTAGTTCCATTAATTTTTTTCATTAATATTACCAAAATAATGACTATTGCTTTTATAAAATTTAAAAAGAGAACACCAATCTTCGTCATTATAATGTTCAAACTCTCCAGAAAAGTATTGAGCTAAACCTTCATCAAAACCAAGTTATACGATCATCCCCATAATAATAATGATGATAAAAATTATGAAAACATTCATGAGCAACACACCCTATGCTTTTATAAAATAGCTTTGTTTCAAATAAAGGAATTTTATCTATGCAAAGAAAACTAGCATTTTCACTTTTTTTAAACCATCCTCTAGAATAATCAGGTATAGAGTCTATTTTTCTTTGTTCACAAGCATCTTTTCTAAACTGTTCTAGGTCACCAAATATAACAACTTTTGATTTAATCAATTTATCTTGTTTAAATATACGTCTAAATAATTCAAATTTTTCCAATGTATTTTCAATAATCGCATTAGAAAGAATATCAATTGATTCATCTATTTCATGATAATCACTTTCATAAATTTTTTTCATATATCTTCTCCATGCTCTAATTAATAATGTGTTCTAATCTCATAAATAATTATATTTTCACTATAGATTCCAACAGTTTTACTAAATAATGAAAATTCAACAATAATATCATATAGTCCTTTTCTAGAAATATATTCATAAACATCATCAAAATAAGTAATATCATCAAGAGTTTTATCAAAAATATTTGTTTTTAAATTAAAATCAGGATTTTTTACATGCGTCTCTTACAGAATATTTTTGATTAGTAGAAACACAACAATAAACATCACCATTTCTAAAAAACTCAACTTCACCAACTAGCAGTTGATTTTCTTCATAATTAGCTGAACTAACATTTATAGTAAATAAATCATAATTGCTTATTTCCTCAATAACTTTATCACGTGGCACTTTCAATTTAAAATTTCCGCAAGATTTAGATTTATCTCTAATAGCATAAAACTCCGCGGGATAAATTTTAATAAAATCTAATATTTCATTTACATCGTCTTTTTAAAAAGCTGGGAAATTTATTTAAATTTAACTCTATAATTTTTTTCCAAACTCTCTATTTTATTGTTTATAATCATACAATATTCCTCATTCTTTTTACACTTTTAATCTATAATCACAATTCTATTTTGACTTCTACTCCAGTTACTTCTTTACCAAATTTTTTTCCATGTTAATTCATTTACAATTTTAAAACCAACAGACTCAAAAATTTTTAGAGTATTTCCTCTATTAACCTCAAAAGAGTCATATAATTCCTTTATACCATTTTTTCTTGCTTCTTCACATAGTAAGGTTAGCACTTCTTTTGAATATCCATTACCTCTATATTTAGCATCTATCAATAAACCACATTCGTATTTATTATCTTTTCATTATATTGATAATTACAATATCCAATAAATTCATTGATTTCTAAATCTATTACATAAGCAAAATACACATTTCTATTTTGTCTTTTACCAAATTTTTCCTTCCATTTATCTTTTGGAAAATCAATACATCCCGTATCATAATGATAACCATAATACACAACTTCATAACCAGCATTATAACTCATCGTATTTGGATCTTTTTAAAATTTTTTCTTCATACCAATAATCTTCCAATTTAGGCACATATAATTTTAACATAACTATCACCATTCTTTTTATTACATATTTAAATTTTTTGATATGTATAATATTATAAACTATTGACTATATTTCATATAATATCTATTTTCCGTTTCACTTAATATTTCAAAGTTCATTTTTTTATATAATGATATTGCATTGATATTCTTTTTATATACCCATAAATATACAGTCGAATTAGTTTTCAAAATATCTTTTATAATTGATGTACCAATACCTTTATTTCTATATTCTTCCTCTAAATATATTTCATCTAAAAAAAGTATCGTCATCCTTTTAGTAACTAATAAACATCCTATTTTTTTATTATCACTTTTTACTATTTTATAATCAAAAATTTCAATAGGTATATTATTTTCCACATACACACATTAATTTTTAACACTTCTTCTTTTGGTAAATTATCAGCATAATTAAATATGCTATAAAGTTTAGCCTTTTTACATATTCAATATCTTCTTTTGTTGCATTTACCAACTCATATTTCATTCAATTCTCTCCTTTATATTTTATTGTATATAAGAAAATATTCCTTTTCATTTCACAAATTTTTAGCAAAAATCTACTCTTTAACAAGCAAATTTAATCAATTATTATTAATCTCTAATATTTCTACTTATTATTTTCTAATACAAAATCAGTAATACTCCAATCTTTTTTATTACGAATTTGTACAACTCATCTATTTTATCTATAGAAATTGTATCAATACATTCAAGTACCAATCTTTTAAACTCTTCTGAAGGTTCATTTTTTAAATTATACTTTCTAGCATATTCCTTATTTCTTAAAATTTGTTCAAGTTTAGATATTGGAACACTTGCAACATTATTACTATAATAATAACAATCAATCAAATTTTGCAATAACACAAAATAATTTAAATTATATGATTCATTATTTTTAATTTTATCTTTTAATTCATCATAAGCATCCCAACAAAAGCATATTTTGACATTTAACTTTTGTTTCATCTGGAGTTGGAAATTCCTTGTCGTAATATGATAAAGCTTCTTTTTGTAAATCTTCCATTATATTACCTTTAGAAAAAATTATCTTACCATTACCTATTAAATTTGACGTGGATAATCTATGTCTATTATTATAATCGTCTTCCATATATTTTTTAATTCAGAAATAGGATTTATAAAATATTCAATCATAATATCATCAATAATAACATTACCCCTTTTTTTATAATTATTTTTAGTTATAATACTAATATCAATATCAGAGTTTTCTGTATAATTACCAGTTGCATAACTTCCACCTAAAAATAGCACCTAAGGATTGAATCGTCATCAACATATTCTTTCAAAAATTCATTTAAAACTTTTTCCCATTTTTCCATATTCTACCATCTTCCTAATATATACATTATACCTAAAATGTCATTGAATTACATGTAATTAACGTAATTAAATAATATTTTTTAATCATTACCAATTTGTTTAATATTTTTTTATTGTTATAACTACTTACTATTTTTCTACCAGTTTCTTTTTTTCTATTTGTTCTTTAGCGGTTTTTGCAACACTGCCGCATTTTACTATAGAATCTTTAACACTATTGTATCCCGACTCATTTGAACTTTTTAGATATTTCCGTAGATGAAACTTCAGCTAACATATTAAGAACCAATTCCATATTAGTCATATTATCTCTTAAATTTTCTTTCTTTAAATTTTTTAGCTCTTTATATTCTTTTACAGAATATCCACTCCATATTTTAGTTAAGATATTAGTTAATGCTGCAAAATCCTTACTATTTTCTATACCTTTTTTTTTTAATTCATCAGTGAATTCTTTTCTAGCATCTATAGATTTTTAATCTTTGATTTATCCATTCATCAGAATATCCTTTTTTTTCTATAGTTTTCAAAGAGCACGATTAATAGTAATTTCAGGATCATATTCCTCATCAATCCTTTCTTTACCAAGTCAGTGCAAGCCAAAGTTTTATTGGTTCAGCTTTTTTGATGGAATAGATTCAATAAGTCTAAACATTCCCTCAATATCTACTACATCAGTCATACGATTTTTTTCCATCTTTAGCTATTAATTTCAACTGTCTAGTAATACTAGACGTTTCAAACTGTTCTTCTTTTAATAATTTATTTTTTAACCAATTCAATATTTTCTAGGTTCAGTACTATCTGTTAGAATCTCAATCATATCAACAACACTAATATAAAATTTTTTCTTCATCACCATTCCAGATAGTTCTTATTTGTTTATTTTCAAAAAATTTTTCTACAACTTTTAATTCATTACTCACCCAATTCCCTCTTTTTCTACTTTTATTGTATATAGCACCTTAGGTTTAGAATATTCTTCTTCATCCCTAGTCATTTGTGATTCCTTTGCTTCCACATCACCTATGATACTAAAATACTTGTTTACATCTTCTAAATCAAAAAATCTTTTAGTGTAAGCGCCTTCAAAATAACAATTATTTTCTTGCTTTTTTCACCTTGACCTGCACCAAAATTAAAATCATTTACTGAAGCAACTCTTGCTAACAAAAACCACCATCATTTTTAAAATTCGTTTGATTTCTTTCATTATATGTATAGTTGTTTCATTATTAAAATAATGTAATGATAAGTCAGCAATTATTAATGAATACTTTTTATCATCAATAGGAAACTTCTTCATCATGTCCAAATAGAATGTTTTTTACTATTAGGAATATTATTTTCAATACTCTTTAATGCTTCAACTGAAAAATCACAGGATAAAACATTATAACCTCTTTCCAATAAATATAAAAGTATCCGCTCCTATTCCACAACCTAAATCAATATTTCATTATCTTTATTTTCATCTAAAATATTCTTATATTCATCTAACCATAAATCATAAACAGGCACACTACTACGTCTTTTAGACCAATTATCCCACATTTTTACAAATCCATCATTCATTTAGTTACCCTCTTTCTTTAATAAAATTTTCACTTATTTATCATTAATGCGACTCTCACTATTTTGCATGCTAATTTATAAACAATTATTTTGGTAAAATGATAAGTCCAATAAAAGCTAAAGCAATAAAGAATAATCCTATAAAAAATAGAACTTTTATTGCTGGATTTTTTACAAATCTTGCTACATAACTTTTGCTGGATTCTCTGGATTATAAAAAACATCTAATTCTGTTCCAATAGGAAAATGCTCTTTTTAAAACATTGGTAGAAATATAGGCATTGCTATTAATTACCAAGTTTTCTCCCAAAATATCATTTTCTACTTCAGTCTTTACTCCATTAAAAAGATGATGACTTATTTATAATCCAACCATATTTAAGCCTTTGATTATATTTAGTATCGTTAACCACATACTCCACTATAGGAAAATGTATTCCATTATTATTCCATAATGTATACTTTATAACTTTTCCTTTTGTTGATAAAGTGCATTTTTAACCATTTTTTTTATCTTTATTTTTTAAATACTAATGACAAAATCAATAATACTAAGCCTATCAATAGAAATACTGCAAAAAATATCATATTCATTTTCTAACCTCACTTTTAAATTACTATTTGTCTAACACGTAACTAAGAGTTGACTATTTATAAAATCTCAATACTTGATATTGATAATAATCATTGTTATCTAAATAACCAACAGAAATACCTTTTCCATTGTATGCTGTTTTACCAGTTGTTGATTTATTTTTTGCTTCCTCTAATAATGTATCAATTTCAGTTTCTGTTGCTTCATTATAATTTGCTTTTGATTAAATGTTTAGCATATACAACTGCATCATCTTTATGCTTACTAGTTTTATCTACATAAATAAGCATATAATCTACGATATCAATCGTTTTATCTCCAGTATATTTTTCTGGAACAACTACTAAATAAACTCCCTCAATCAAACCATACCAATATTCATTGTTACTTTCAGTTAGATAATCAGTTGATGCGGAATTTAATGAACTATTATCCAGTACTTCAGTATTAAATTTTGCCACTAAAACATCAATAGTTTCTTTTTTCAACCTAACCATACTTTTCTTGAGTTTCTTGTAAATCTTTTTTAGCATTTTCTACACTAGACTTACCACATCCTGATAAACATAAAGCTATTACTCCACATAATAAAATAACAAAAACCGTTTTTTTTCATAATCAATCCTCCTAACAAGCAAATTACTATTTTTGTTTTCTTTCTATATACATTATAACATATCATTAATTCTTTTTTATAATTCATGAGCAAATATTTATTTTTGGTTTTTATTACTTGATTCATAGTTTTTCCTCCTTTACAAACAAAAAAGAGATATACCAAATGTATATCTCCGCATTCATGCATATAAGATTAGTTGCTTTATCTTATAAACTCTAGTCGATCAAATTGTCATATTAATACTTAGCAACCTAATTAATACACATAAATCATATCAAAATAATTTTTATATAACAAGATATATTTAATAAACACTAACTAATTTTACATTAATTATAAGTTAGTTAAATTTCTTATTAAGATACGTTCAACATGTCTAAATGCCAATAAACATATAACTTTACTGAACATTTATCAAAAAAACATATCAAATTATTTAGTTATTTATTTTTGCAGCACTGCCATTTTTCGCAAGTTTATCAACATAATCATCTATTTGATTATTATAAATTAAATAATTATCATATGATTTTTAATTTCTTCAATTATATATTCGTTTCTATTTCTTATTTTTTCTTTATCTATATCTTTAGATTTTTCTTCGATAATTTCTTTTCTTTTGCCAGGAACATATAATTCACTAAATAAACCTTTATATGTTTTGTTTATATAATCAAATGCTTTAATCGCATTATCATTTAGTATTCTTTTAATTAACATACTATTTCCACTAATTACTGATTTTTTTTATCAAATCTTCTAAAAGAATAAATATTTGATAGATTAAATTACCATTTAATTTATCAAGATCAACATACCAACTTCAAAATCGTTTTTTATAAATTTATAGTCAGACACAAGTTTTGAACCTATATTGTCTATAATTCTTTTTGAAATATATTCATTAATTATCTCATTAAACATTTTCTCATTTCTGTTTTCATATATTCCAGAAATATTATAAAAATTACCATTTTCATCATAACAAAGGCCTTCTTTCATTATTAAATGATTTATTTCGTGTATTAATCCATGTAAATTGATCGTTCCATCGTTTCCGACCTCAATATATATAATTGGTTCAACAGAATTTTGAATAGATGCCCATTAGATGTTAGATTTTTTTCTATCCACTCGTCATATTCGCAATATCCATTACAATTGTCACTATGAGCAATAATTATTTTTTTATTTTCATCATTTTTCTTTTTTTGACTTAAAATATTATAGAACCCAAGTTTAAGTAAACTAAAATAATCTAAATTGTCAGTATCATTATTTTCTATATAAATATTATTCATTCAGTATATATTGTATTTTTTCAAAGTTTTCAGAAATAAATATGATTTTTATTTTCGAAAAAATATTGTTTATTTTAAATTCATATTCTTTTCCATAATAATCAATAAAAAGACTTTTTTATTAAATCATTTTAAAAGCAAACCTATTCGATCATATTCATTTTATAAAAAAGTTTTTAGCATTTTTTCATTTAGTCTTACTAACATCAGTTAACAACCTTCTTTCGAAATACAAATTGATTCTACATTCCTTGTAGCCGAACAACGAAGTCATAATTTTCCTT
>VOFC01006613.1_pt1 | contig 68551 bp, 111 predicted proteins | sample 5384161 | NCBI WGS metagenome assembly VOFC01 (sample SAMN12384722, study PRJNA508395) | human gut metagenome | isolation source: healthy gut B | host: Homo sapiens
AAAATTATCGGTTTTTATGTAAATTTCTTCATTGTGAAATAGTTTCATTTTTCGATTCCTGCCTTGAATATCATTTGTATAAACATTATAACATAAAGTATTAAAAAAAGTACATAATATACTATTTAACTAAAAATCATAAGTGGTATAATAGGAACAGTAATGTGCAATAGCATTTCCACGTTATTAATCTAAAAGAAAGAGGGGCACAAAAATGGGTTTAAAAACATTTGTTGGTGGCGTACATCCATATGATGGCAAAGAGCTTTCAAAGGATGTGGCAATTAAAGAAGTTTTACCCAAGGGAGACATGGTATATCCGGTTTCGCAGCATATCGGCGCACCGGCTAAGCCTGTTGTTGCCGTAGGTGACACTGTGTTGAAGGGACAGATGATAGCAGAGGCCGGTGGCTTTGTTTCATCACCTATCTATTCATCAGTGTCAGGAAAAGTTAAGGCTATTGAGAAGCGACGTGTGGCGGTCGGCGATATGGTTGACAGTATTGTTATCGAAAATGATGGCATGTTTACTGAGACAACATATAAGAGCGTCGAGGATGTCACTGCGCTTTCAAAGGAAGAAATCATCGAGAAGGTCAAGAATGCGGGAGTTGTCGGCATGGGCGGTGCCGGTTTCCCTACACATGTAAAGCTTTCTCCAAAGGAGCCGGACAAGATTGAGTATATTATCGCAAACTGCGCAGAGTGTGAGCCTTACCTCACATCTGACTACAGACGTATGCTTGAGAATCCTGAGGAATTAATTGGCGGCATGAAGATCATACTTCAGCTTTTTGACAATGCAAAGGGTATCCTTGGTATAGAGGATAATAAGCCTGACTGTATCGAAAAGCTCACAGAGCTCACGAAGGATGAGCCACGTATTGAGGTTTGTCCGCTTATGACAAAGTACCCACAGGGTGGTGAGAGACAGCTCATCTATGCTACAACCGGCAGAGCAATCAATTCTAAGATGCTCCCTGCTGATGCAGGCTGTATCGTTGATAATGTAGAGACAATCATTGCGGTATACAATGCTGTAAAGAATGGACAGCCAGTCCTTAAGCGTATTTCAACAGTTACAGGAGATGCTGTGAAGAATCCTTCCAATATTTTATATAGCATCGGTACCTCGTATCAGGAGCTGGTTGATGCTTCAGGTGGCTTTAAGAGCCAGCCGGAGAAGATTATATCAGGCGGTCCTATGATGGGCTTTGCCATGTTTAGTCTTGATATCCCTACTACAAAGACCTCTTCATCAATACTGTGCTTCACACATGATGAGGTGGCAGCATTTGAGCCACAGGCCTGCATTAACTGCGGTCGTTGCGTGGAGGCATGTCCTGAGCAGCTCATTCCAAGCCGTCTTGCGAAGTTTGGTTTGCGTGGACAGATGGATGAGTTTGAGAAGTGGCACGGACTTGAGTGTATTGAGTGTGGAAGCTGTTCATTTGCATGTCCGTCAAGGAGACAGGTGGCTCAGCCTATTAAGACAATGAAGAAGCTTGTTCTCGCTGAAAAGAGAAAACAGGCCAGCAAAAAATAAAGAAAGAGGTGGATTAAAGTGAGTGATTTATTTCATGTTTCATCATCACCACATGTACGTGCCAAGGATTCCACTGACAGAATAATGCTTTATGTCATTATAGCATTACTCCCGGCAAGTCTTTTTGGTATTTACAATTTTGGATTTAGAGCACTTTTTTATCATTCTGCTTACCATCGCATCGTGTGTGGCATCAGAATGGGTGTTTGACTACATAGTTAAGAAAAAGAGCACAATTACAGATCTTAGTGCGGTTGTTACAGGACTGCTTTTAGCACTAAACCTTCCGGTTGCACTTCCATGGTGGGAGGCTGTACTCGGTGGAGTATTTGCAATCATCATTGTCAAGTGTATGTTCGGAGGACTTGGACAGAACTTTATGAACCCGGCACTTGGTGGAAGATGCTTCCTTCTCATCGCATTTGCGGCTGATATGACTAATTTCAATGTCACAAGAAACGGTGTGGATGTATACTCAGGAGCAACACCACTTGCGCTCATCAAAAATGAGGGACTTTCAAGTGTCAATGTAAGGGATATGCTTATAGGAAATACTGCAGGAACTATTGGTGAGACATCAGTTATAGCTATTTTAATAGGTGCTATCATCATGATTTTACTTGGAGTCATTGATTTAAAGATTCCTGCATCTTACATTATTACATTTGCCGTTTTCATGTTCCTTTTCGGAGCACAGCAGTTTGATATCAACTATGTTGTTGCAGAGCTCTGCGGTGGCGGACTGATGCTCGGTGCATTTTTCATGGCGACCGATTATGTCACAAGCCCGATTACGCCGATGGGAAAGATAATATTCGGTATCTGCTGTGGTATATTGACAGGAGTATTCCGTTGCTTCGGTGCCAATGCAGAGGGAGTTTCCTTTGCTATCATCTTAAGCAACTGCCTTGTTCCTATTATTGAGAAGGTTTCTATCCCAAGAGCCTTTGGTATGGTAAAGGAGGCAAAGAAGAATGAATAAACGTATTGTACATGACGCTTTGATTTTAACTGCCTTTACTCTGGTGCTTGGTTTTATTCTTGCCCTGGTTCAGGGAATCACGGCAGAGCCTATCGACAAGGCCAATAAAGCAGCAGCACAGAAAGCATATCAGGCAGTATTTTCGGATGCAAAATCATTTGAGAAATATGATTATGATGCTGATGAAGCTGATAAGCTTGTATCTGATGCGGGCTACAAGGATACAATCGATGATATTGAGACTGCCCTTGATTCAAACAAAAGACATTAGGCTATGTCATCACAGTTACAGCTAAGGATGGTAGCCAGGGAAGTATCACATTCTCTGTAGGTATCAAGAATGATGGTACTGTAAACGGCTACTCGATCACAAGTATCAGTGAGACTCCGGGACTTGGAATGAAGGCCGAGGAGGCTGATTTCTACAAGCAGTTTGAGAACAAGAAAGTAGACAAGTTCGACGTTGTAAAGACCACACCTTCAAAGGATGATGAGATTGAGGCCATCACAGGCTCAACCATCACATCAAAGGCTATGGCCAACGGCTGCAACGCAGCTATTACTTACTTCCAGAATAAATTACAGGGAGGTGCCAACTAATGAACAAATATGTAGAGCGTTTATATAATGGTATCATCAAGGAAAATCCAACCTTTGTACTTATGCTTGGTATGTGTCCGACACTGGCTGTTACATCCAGTGCCATAAACGGACTTGGAATGGGACTTTCCACCACGGTGGTACTTATATGTTCAAACCTTTTGATTTCACTTTTCAGAAAAGTGATTCCTAACGGAGTGCGTATGCCGGCGTATATCGTCATAGTTGCATCTCTTGTTACAGTAGTACAGTTTTTGATGCAGGCTTATCTGCCTAGCCTTTCAGCAGCACTTGGTGTATACATCCCACTTATCGTGGTTAACTGTATTATCCTCGTGCCGAGAGCTATGCTTCAAAGAATCCGCCTGTAGAGTCTATCTTTGATGGAATGGGAATGGGACTTGGATTTACCATGGGTCTTACAATCATCGGACTTATCCGTGAAATTTTAGGTGCAGGAACATTCTTCAACATCAAGATTTTCGGTGACTGGTTTACACCAATCACAATCTTTATCATGGCACCGGGAGCCTTCCTCGTACTTGGCTTCCTCGTTGCAGGCATGAATATCATCCGTAAAAAGATGGAAGCAAAGGGTACACCTCTTGCTGAGCCGGCAGGCTGCCTTTCAGGAGATTGTGCACATTGTGGAGCATCATGTCCATCAGCAAAAGCAGCACAGGCCGCTGTTGCTCCTAACACTACAGAAGGAGGGGATAAATAATGGGTACATTAGGTCATTTACTGCTCATTGCAGTAGCATATGCAATAGTTAATAACGTAGTACTTAGCCAGTTCCTTGGTATCTGTCCTTTCCTCGGCGTATCAAAGAACACAAAAACTGCTGCAGGAATGGGTGGTGCGGTAATTTTCGTTATCACAATCGCCACATTCGTTACACAGCTTATTTACAATTTTATACTGTATCCGCTTAATCTGTCATATTTGCAGACTATCGTGTTCATTCTTGTAATTGCAGCACTTGTTCAGTTTGTAGAGATGTTCTTAAAGAAACAGATGCCTCCTCTTTACAAAGCACTCGGTGTGTATCTGCCTCTTATCACAACAAACTGTGCCGTACTCGGTGTAGCACTTAACAGTGTAACAAAGGGCTACAATATCTTAGAGAGTGTAGTTTACGGCTTTGCCACAGCTTTTGGTTTCTTTATTGCCATCGTGCTTATGGCAGGTGTACGTGAGAAGATTGAGTATAATGATATTCCAAAGCCTTTCCAGGGAACAGCCATCGTGCTTCTTACAGCGTGTCTTATGGCTATCGCCTTTATGGGATTCTCAGGAATGGTTTCTGTATAGGATTGGAGGAAAAGTGATATGAATGTTACTGCGATTATTATTGCAGCTTTAGTTGTTGGAGCTGTCGGTATAATTCTTGGATTTTTCCTCGGTATTTCAGGAGAAAAATTCAAAGTAGAGGTTGACCCGAGAGAGGAAGCAATACTTGAGGTGCTTCCGGGCAACAACTGTGGTGGCTGTGGATATGCCGGATGCTCCGGACTTGCTGCCGCCATTGCAAAGGGAGAGGCACCGGTAGGACAGTGTCCTGTTGGTGGAGACCCTGTTGCAGCAAAGGTCAGCGAGATTATGGGTGTAAAGGTTGAGGCCGGAGTAAAGAAGGTTGCATTTGTAAAGTGCGCCGGCACCTGTGATAAAGCAAATACAGACTACGACTACACAGGAGTAGAGGATTGTGTTGCCATGTCATTTGTACCGGGCGGCGGACCTAAGTCATGTAATTATGGCTGCCTTGGCTATGGAAGCTGTGTGAAGGCATGTCCTTTTGATTCAATCCATGTGGTTGACGGAGTTGCATGCGTCAATCCGCTTACATGCAAGGCCTGCGGCAAGTGCGTAGAGGCTTGTCCAAAGCACCTCATCGAGCTTATTCCATATGACACAAAGCACGTTGTAAAGTGCAGCTCAAAGGACAAGGGCAAGGATGTCATGAAGGCATGTTCGGTTGGATGTATCGGCTGTCATCTGTGCGAGAAGAACTGTCCGTCAGATGCTGTCCATGTAGTAGACAATGTAGCTTATATTGATCAGGAGAAATGTACAGGCTGCGGAATCTGCGCAGAGAAGTGTCCAAAGAAGATTATTCTGTAATGAATAAAAGCTGTCACATATCATTATGATATGTGGCAGCTTTTTTATAAGCTTGCAGCTATTCTGTGCTTACGTTATATTCATCTGATGTCGTGATAATACTATAATCGTCTGTCACAAATATTGCCTCAACACCGGAAAGGGAATTGATAAGCTCCTTTGCTTTATCAATGCCAAGAGCAAAGCATGTGGTGCTTAAGGCATCTCCGTCGCAGGAGGAGTCGCTTATGATGGTGACAGAGTACAGATTATGTTTTTGACGGGATAGCCGGTTGTGGTGTCCAGTATATGGTGATATAGCTTGCCGTCTACTCTGTAGTACCGCTCGTAGATGCCGGAGGTGACGACGGATTTGTCCTTGATTTTGACAGTACATATGGGCTCACCGCTCTCGTCGAAGGGCTTTTTGTATGCCGACTGTATAATCACTTCCGTCTGATTTTTCACCGACAGTGAGGACATTGCCACCCAGGTTTATGATGCCTGAGGTAATTTTTTTGGACTGTAAATAAGCCTTCATCTTATCAGCGATAAAGCCCTTTGCGATTCCACCAAGGTCAAGCTTTGCTTTTGAATCGGTTAGCATCACATTGTTTCCGTTAATCTGTATATTGCGGTAATTTACATGTGACAGCTCGCTTTGTATCTGCGCATCAGATGGAACGACTGATGCATCCACCTCATTATCTTTAGAGTCGGTATTTTCAGCTATTTCGGAAAAATTCCACAAATCAGACAGCTTTCCTATAGTGATATCAAACCTGCCGTCACTTGTGTCGCCGTATTCGATGCCATTTTTTATGAGCTCGAGTGTATCATCGCTTACTGTGACATATTCTTTGCCGGCAGCGTCATTTATTTTGCTCACCTCTGAGTAACTAACTGTGTTTGACAGCATATCCTCATATTTCTTTGCCATATCAAAGCAGTCGTCTATGTATTTCTCGTCGGTAGTGCCATAAAGCGTAATCTGTATTATCGTGTCAAAGTAGAAGCCCTGTTTTGAAACCTTCTGCTGAGCCTTGGGCTTTAATTCACATGCAGACAGGCTTCCTGTTATTGTGGCAAGCGCCAAAAGGACAGGGACAAGGTGTTTTAGTTTATTTTTCATAGTGCATCCTTTATTAATTTCCTAGTTGTAAATTATTTTATAGTTAAAGCTTAAATAGTAAAAGCATAAATATAATAACACAGAATAAAAAAATGAGACAGTAGTAAAAATGATTTTGTATTTTGCATGAATATATGGTAAAGTAGTAAATGTATGCGTAATGTAATTATGTATGCATTTAGACTTACAATAGGAAAGATGATAGAAATGAGTTTTTTGGACAATTATAAAAGAGTGGTAATAAAGATAGGTTCATCGACGCTGACACATGCAGAGACGGGAAGCCTCAATTTTTCAAAGATGGAGCGTCTGGTGCGCTCGATATGTGATTACAGAAACAGCGGTATGGATGTGTGCCTCGTAAGCTCAGGCGCCATCGCGGTTGGACGTGATGTGATAGGCATAAAGGAGCGCCCGAGCGATATTTCAATAAAGCAGGCATGCGCCGCAGTGGGACAGGGCAGGCTGATGATGACATATCAGAAGCTTTTTTCCGAGTATAATCAGAATTCCGGACAGGTGCTCATGACAAAGAATACCATAGTCAATCCTGTTTCCAGACGCAATGTTATGAATACATTTGAGGAGCTTTTGATCTGAACGTGGTGCCTATTGTCAATGAAAATGATACGGTAAGCACATACGAGATGCAGTTTGGTGACAATGATACGCTGTCTGCTATTGTTACATCAATCACGAAGGCCGATCTGCTCATACTGCTTTCTGATATAGACGGACTGTATTCCGACGATCCTCATGACAATCCAGATGCAAAGCTTATTAGAGAGGTTGATACGCTTGACAGGAAAATACTTGGCATGGCAAAGTCATCAACCGGCAGCGATGTCGGAACCGGCGGCATGGCGACAAAGCTTACAGCGGCAAAGATTGCCACATATTCCGGTGCCGATATGATTATCGCAAACGGCGGCAATATGGGAATTTTATATGACATTATGAATGACAGATATACAGGAACACTTTTCCACAGGGCAAAGGATGCAGAGTTTGTGCTTGCGGATTATATACAAAGAGAGATGGCACCTACATCTACAGGCGGCCAGTAATCAGCTATAAATTTGAAATCAGGAGAGTGCTATGACACAGGAAAAAATACAGCGAATCAATGAGCTTTACAGAAAGTCACAGGCAGAGGGACTTTCTGAGGCAGAGAAAAAAAGGAGCAGGATCTTTTGCGCAAGGAGTATATAGCAAACGTGAAGAAGAATTTAAGAAACCAGCTCAACAATATCGATATGGTAAACGATGACGGTTCGGTTGAGAACCTCGGCGAGAAATATGGAAACAAAAAAAGAAATTCGTAGCAGGCTAAAAAAGCAAAGAGGCCTTCTGTGTGCTGATGAGTGCCACAACATGAGCCATGACATTTATAAAAGACTCATGGTATCAGAGCTTGACAGAGATTATGACAACATACTTTTGTATTCAGCTATCAGAAATGAAGTGAATACTGATGAGTATTTTACCTATTTAATAAACAAAGCAAAAAAGGATATATTATCCGGGGTTTCGGGCAATACAATGTCATTTTACAGGGTAAGAAGCCTTGATGAGCTTAATTGTGGTTCATTTAATATTAAAGAGCCTGATATGACGAAGGAGTATACGCAGGCGGATGGCAGGGCGCTTATGATAGTGCCGGGGCTTGCATTTTCGGATACCGGTTACAGAATCGGTTACGGAAAGGGCTTTTATGACAGATATTTATCGTCTTTTTACAAAAAGAGACACTGTCATGGCAGTTGGAGTGGGCTACGATTTCCAGTTACTTAGCAGCATGACGTTTGAAGATGAATATGACGTACCCTTAGATGGGAGTGATAACAGATAAGAGAGAGGTGTTTATTGATGACTGATTTAGAAAAAATTTGTGCGGATGCATACGAGGCCAGAGTAAAGATAGGAACACTGGATACGGATATCAAGAATAAGGTATTAAACGATGCAGCGGACAATCTTCTTAAGGCAGAAAAAAGAAATCCTTGAGGCAAACAAAAGGGATGTGGCTACAGCAGAGGAAAATATGAAGGCAAAGAGCATGATTGACAGGCTCTCGCTGGACCATGACAGGCTCCTTGGCATGGCTGACGGACTCAGACAGATAGCAAAGCTTGCAGACCCAATTGGGGAAGTGATGTCTATGGCAAAGCGTCCTAATGGCCTTATTATCGGAAAAAGAAGAGTTGCAATCGGTGTTGTGGGAATCATTTTTGAGGCGCGCCCAAATGTCACATCAGATGCCTTTTGGTCTGTGCTTTAAGACAGGCAACTGTGTCATATTGAAGGGTGGAAGTGATGCGATAAATACCAATATCGCAATAGTAAAGGCTTTAAAAAAGGCCTTGACGGACAATTTGGTTTCTGCTGCTGCACTTGCACTTATTGAGTCAACAGACAGAGAGACAACAAATGCGTTTATGAAGATGGATCAGTATGAGGATGTGCTCATACCAAGAGGTGGTGCAGGACTCATCCAGAATGTTGTCAAAAATGCTACAATTCCTGTCATCCAGACCGGTACAGGCAACTGCCATGTATATGTGGACAAGGATGCAGACTTTGATATGGCTGTTAATATTATTAACAATGCAAAGACTCAAAGAATCAGTGTCTGCAATGCATGTGAGTCGATTGTAGTACACAGCGCCATAGCAGAGGAATTTTTGCCAAAGCTGTATGATAAGCTAAGAGAGCATCATGTACAGCTGCACTGTGATGAAAGAGCACAGGCTATACTGCAAGGAAGAGATGATGTGACAGAGGCCACTGCCGATGACTGGGGTATGGAGTATCTTGATTACATCATGTCGGTAAAGATTGTTGACAGTATTGATGAGGCAATCGGCATATCAACAGATACAACACATCACATTCTGAGGCAATCGTTACAAATGATTACGACAATGCGCAGAAGTTCTTAAATGAGATTGATGCTGCGGCTGTTTATGTAAATGCTTCAACCAGATTTTCTGATGGAAATGAATTCGGCTTTGGAGCTGAGATAGGCATCAGCACACAGAAGCTTCACGCAAAGGGGACCTATGGGGCTTGAAGGACTGACAAGCTATAAGTATATTATTTACGGGAGCGGTCAGATCAGGGAATAGTCAGGTAAAGTATCATAGAATTAATTTGAGAGGAAACATAATATAACATGAGCTACGATATAGATATAACAAAGACACCACCGGCACATGAGCCTGAGAGGCAGTATTACTACATGGCAAAGGCAAAGGATTTTGTTGAAAAGAAATCTAAAGAAATCGGCCGTCCTATGACTTATTTTGTAAAGACATTCGGGTGTCAGATGAACTCTAAAAACAAGATGCCTAAAACCTTGTAAAATCAACCTTTCTTGTTAATCTAATCTTACTCATCATACACATATAAAGAGAGCAGGCTGTCTCCTCAGCCTGCTCTTATTCTCTGTAAAGGAACTCGTGAACGAGTCCGTTCTTAAACTCTATCGAAGCCACACGTCCGTCCAGCAGAACAATCCTCTCAATCACACTGTTCACAAAATCCTTAAGCACCTTTGCATCTACAGCACAGGCGAGCTCCCTGTAGTTGATGTGCTCACCTGATGCAATCTGATGAGCAATTAAAAATCCGGATGCAGTGGAGATGAAAGACATATCATCGTATTTTGTATCTGCAGTGTCGGCTTCAAGAGCTGACAGCTCGTTCTCTATGTCGCTGAGCGTGCCCTCAAGCTCCCTCTTAGACATCAGATATTCTTTTTCACTCATTGCATCATCTTCAAATAAAAACAGCTTCTTGAGCCTCTCAAGCGCTCTGATGGTCTTATCTCTTTTTGCCGTGAGTGCATCAGAATCACCGGAGCGGATGACGGTATATGGTGCAGCAGTGTACCGCTTCGGTTTGAAACCATGCATGATAGTGTCAAAGGTGACATCCAGTCCAATGTCAGCGATGCCTGCCACCTGCTCAAACTCCGGGCCAGTGAGGAGTATCTGCTCCAGATCAGAGACAAAGTGCAGCAGTTTCTTTGACTTGGAAGCCTTGACCAGATTTGAGATATAGTTGAAAATAAACGGTCCGAGCTTCACATCAGAGGTGCCCTTTGCCTTGCAGTGAATTTTTTTGTTGTGAGCACCGCATCGATAATTCGACGGCCTGAAACCATCGGCTCTGACCACATCGGCATCGGAGTGATAGAAAGCCCCGCACGGACCACACACGACAAGACCGCCGAACACATGAGTCTTCTTGCTGACCACCTTGCGCCCATCCTTACCGAGTCCGAAGGTGTTCAGGTCCATCTGATGAGTCACCCTCTCATAGAGCTCTCTGTCAATAAGAGGTGGAAATACATCCTTCACATAGATAACCTCAGAGGGATCATTCCTCTTGCCTCTGGCAGATTTCCTGTAATTGTAGCGGTAGTCACCGACATTCATAGGATTCCTCAGAAAATCAGCCACGGTTTTGCTGGTCCACTCACCGCCACGCTTGGTCGGGATGTCGTGAGCATTGCAGTAATCACGCACCACACAGGTAGAGTGGCACTCATCATAGAGCCTGTACATCATCCGGGCATATTCTGCCTCAGTATCAGAATGCACCGGGCATTGCTTCTTTGTATCCCAGTCCCAGCCATACGGCACTCTGGCACCATTCCACTTGCCCTCAAGCGCACGGTTCATCATGATGTCACGCACACGCTCACCTGTGAGCTTGCGCTCCAGTTCAGCGAACACGAGGATAATCTTGAGCACGGCTTCACCAATAGCGCTTGAGGTATCAAATTGCTCATTTAAAGAGATGAAAGCCACCTTATGCTCCTTGAAATCATTGTACATAATAGAGAAGTCCACAAGGTTACGTGATATACGGTCAATCTTGTACACCACGACATGAGAAATCATGCCGGATTTGACCTTCTCAATCATTCTCTGATACTCCGGACGGTGAGTGTTCTTGCCGGAGCGCCCAGCATCCTTGAATACTTCAAAATTTTCAGTTTTAAGAAAATGCTTCACATAGTTGGAGCATTCCTGAATCTGAAAAGGGATAGAGTCTCTGTCAGCCTGTTTCCCTGTTGAAACCCTGACATAGATAGCGACAGTTTTAGACATATAAAAAGCCCCTTTCTAAAAAAAAAAGAGGGCATGTGATATAATAAGACTTGCTTATGGAGTTATTATATTGGCCCTCGGGTTAATAGGTAACATCTATATAATCGCTCTGCAGTTGCCGCTGCAGGGCGTTTGTTTAATTACAGCACTTTTTACACGGTGCTAAACCAAGAGACTTTGCCTCTTCGATGTCAATTTGAATAGCATCCTGCATACCACTACATGATGGAATAGTGTGATACTTTGAACCAGATGCTTTATAATATACAAAATCCTTTTTAACAATATCAATATTTAATACTTTAGAAAGATATTCACTGTCATCAGGAAAAAGGGAGCAGTGACGATTGAGTTCATATTGAAGAGCGTTATTAAGTCGGTCAAAAGGTGTTGTGTATGATAACAAACTTAATATAAAAAGCAATTCACTAAAACCAGAGGTCATTAAACCATAATCCGCATGAAAAATCTCGTCTTTTTCGCAGGGTATTGCGACTCTGATAGTTATAAATACGACCGCCATGCGCGGACATATTTCTGTAATCAATACAAATGAAAAGAGTATCCATCATAAGTTTTTTCATGGAATCATCGTAAATAAAATCGTAGTGGTCATGGTATCAATGGGATATCATTTCATTTTGCTTAGGAGTTTTAAAGAATCCGACAAAATTAACAATTGTAGTAAAATATACCCCCTTAAAGAGTATCCAAGGTGGAACATCACCATACTTTGACATATAGTGGTGTATTGGATCTTTATCTGAATACAATGCCTTTTTTATCTTTTCTAAAGTTTCAGAAAGTGTAAATCTCTTTTTTCTACGTTTCTTATTAGCATAATTCCTATAATTAAGATATTTTGCAGAGGCAGTACCGAATGATTTTGAAATTACATCGGCAGCAGCTTCTTTAATGAACTCTTCCAGATCCAGCATAGCGGCCATGACAGAGTTTCTCAGATTCTTATCTAAAATAAATAAAGATAAAATTTGCTCAAAAGTAACGCCATCCTTATAATATATAGAATCATTGTATCTGATTATGTATGGTTCTCTATAGCTTTTGATTAGGTTTGAATAACCATATCTCGAAAGAGCACTAATAGCAAAAGCCTCATCTGATATTATAAGATTTTGAGATTTTAATTTTTCTAGCTGACTATATACGTCAGTATAAGTTATTTGTTTATTCATTGTAAAATCCTCATAAACGCAAAAAAAGCCTTGGAATAAACCAAGACTAATTTTGCGACCGCACAGTCATTCGCTAATTAGCTCATTCGCATATAATTAGTCTTGCTACATTATAGCATATGAATTAGTCTTGTCAAGTATTCATATGATGATTACCAGAGCTGTTTGTCTAGAATATATGAATAGGACATGACCAATATGGTTAAATGTTTCTTTGGCTTTTTGAAAAAAATAAATCATAGTAATGCTTTTAGAAAATAAAGCTTTAAAATCAATATGGTAATAAATTTATCTTACAAAGCTGCTATTCAATAATGTTTTTTTTTGAAAACCAAATCAAGTAAAATGCTTTTTAAAATATCTAAACCAGATAAAAATGAAGATTATCACCAAAATCTTAAGCAGGTTAGAAAGAAGACCAAAAAGCTGCTATTTTATAACCAAAAATGCTATTTTTATAACTTAATTTTGAGGGATTTGGGATTTATTTTATTGCCATATGAAATAAATCCTTTGTATAATTAAAATTTTCTTCTTCGTTTAATAATTTTTTAAAATTATTTTCGAATACACAAACTATTGATAAGACTACTCTAACTCTATAATGTTTTTATTAATAACATATTTCAGGTCATTTAGATGCGTTGTTTTGCAATATAGCCCAGCTCAATAAGCTCGTCGGCACGCTCCAGAAGCCGTTGCTTACCCTCATCATTAAGCTGGCGGTACTTATCAAGAATCGTTTTATCATTATCATTAATAAAAGTGTTTTTCTTCCACATGGTTAGGGAATTCGTTATCTCCAAGTATATAAGATGGTGTTGTTCCTCAGCAGAAAAATTTTTAGCAAATGCAAAAATTTTACTTTGTGGTAAATCTACTTTTCCTGCCTCAATTTTTTGCGATAGAGGTTTTGTCTTTATAACCAACTTTAATTGCAAGTTCAGTTTGAGATAGTTTATTAAATTCCCTAAGAGAACGGATACGTTTACCGATTCCCTCTTGAATAGTCATATTAATCACCTACTTTCTAAATGAATGATAACATATGTGAGAATTAAATTCAACAAAAATGTAAAAAAAGAGTTGACACACAATCAACGCGGGTATATTATGATTATAGGTGAATGATATTCAACAAGAAAGGAGGCATTATTTTGACAGACAGCAAGAAACTTAATGAGATTATCTCTGAATCAGGAATTACAATTACAGCCATTGCATCAAAGCTGGGAATAACAAGAGAAGGCTTATACAAGAAACGAGATGAACTGCAAGAAAGAGGAAGAATACAACAGCTTCTGTACTAACACGAGAGAGGACTGGAATGAGGAACAGTATCAGAAACTCAAGAGAGAGAAAATCCTCACAGAAGCAGCGTACCTTGCAAGCCTTGTCGAGCTCAAGGCAGAAGTCAAGAACATGCTGAATCAATAAAGAATACATCCGGGCTTACCGGGGGAGAAATCTGATTTAGGAAGGAGCGTGAGAAAAATTGAAACTAATATTCATCATAGCATTGATAACTTGCTTGATAGGGTGGCTTGAAAATAAGTGGACAAAATATGCGTTGATTGTATGGATCATACAAAAGACGAACACTCAGCCATCAAAAAAGAGGAGATGGTTGAGTGCAAGAAATTTGTGATAGAGCATGTGATAAAGGATTTATGTAAGCCCAAACTGTGATTTTATGATAGCAGTGATTATCTGACTAGAGATTTGAACCATTGCGGATAGTGATGTAGCACCTATTTCACCAGCAACTTTTTTTGTCTTGTTCCAAATATTGTCGGAACGGATATTAGCAAGATATTCGTGTCCAGATGGTGAAAGATCACTAATTTCTACTATATCGCCACCATAGCAATAAAGCGGTTTTAATATCAGGGCAGAATGTTCACATTGGCGAATGTGATAGAGAACTTCTTCACGTGAGTATTTTGCTAATAAATGTGGAGGTTGAGACTCTATATCATAGGTGAACTTATTTTCGAATGTACATAATTCCTCCAGCGTTAAAAGAATATCACGAATACAATCATTATTTAGTTTCATTTGCAAGATTACCTTTCATTTACTCGGCATGGCAGTGCCTGTAAGGAAAGTATACGGCTGTAGGAAGTAAATATGCAAGTAGCATTTAAGAGAGAAAGGATTGAAAAGGATTGAAAACACTGACAGACCTATTTTATAGTGCGTATTCGCCTCGTCAAAAGCGGTATCATCTCTCAATGACACTGAGGGAAAAAGACGGTGAGCACATAATCAGGATTTTGCAGAATGGCCGGGAAATAATCAGAGCCACAGGAGACGAGAGAGAACAGGCATTTCAGATGGCAGCAAGAGACTTAGTAAGAAGATTTCCGGCGAAAGGAAGGTGATAAAGACGGAGAAAGCAGATTTCAAGCTCAAAGAAGTAATAAGCAGAATCGGAATGAGGATTTGGGTATATTAGGAGGTCACTTATGGAGAACAAACTTAAAGAGGCACTCAAAAAACTTGGAATTGAAACAGCAGAACAGTTAAACGCTGCCATCAAGGCAGAGAAGCCACTTGATATCGGCATCATGACATCAGAGGTGGCAAAAGAACAGAAAGCAGCATCATAAGGAGAAAAACCATGAAATTATTTAAAAAACACACAGCAGGAATGAAGCAGTATAAGGAATTTAAGAAGTGCATCGGCATGATCGGAAAGATTGAGGAGAGCGCAGATGTAAAGGAAGCTGCACTTACAGCTGACTACATAATCGGAGTAGTGAAGGAGAGACATGACAAGAGACTCATCACCGACAGCATGTTCACACTCAAGGAGCTGACAGATATCATGCTTCAGGATGTGAATGAGCGCATGGAGAGCGATACACCATATGTCATGCAGATTGAGGCATAAAAAAATCCGGTCGGGAAAATCTAATTTCCTGGCCGGACTCTGCGTGAAAAAACAACACTAAAAGGAAAAATTATAAAAATATTATAACACAAAAAGAGGAAAAATCCATATGCCTAAATATACAAAATATCTTGAATTTTCACAAAAAGAGCGCACTGCCATAAGAGAGCGTGACAATTATCGGTGCATATTCTGCCAGATAGGCTATGAGATGCCACCGACAGCAGTCCCTGAGATGGGTATAACAGACATCATGCACTACATACCACGCTCATCCATGGGACTTGGCATCAGGCAGAACGGAGCAGTCGGATGCCGGTACCACCATCATATGATGGACAACGGCAGCAGTGGAAATAGAAAAGAGATGCTCGGCATGTTCAGAGCATATCTGGATGAGTTTTATCGATTTTACAGATACAGAGCGAAAATACGATAAATGGAGTTTTTAAAGGAGAAACCATATGTTTGATAAGTTTGGAGAATTTGATTCATTTAGTGAGATAAATGAGCTTGCAGAAAACCTGCTTAACGAGGGTGACATAGAATCCCTCAAGGTAGTGGCAAAAGAAAATGGAATACAGGCTGACTTCGTGGACCTGTACACCAACGGAGAAATCCCGGAGCTGTGCGATAAGCTCACGGCGGCACTCGGCAAGATTGATGTCGAGGCAGCAGAGCTTAAGCCAAAGGAAATAATGGAGGACTGGGTGGAGTACCTAAGAGGACAATGCATGGAGAATGAGCTCCTGGCTCACAATGTCAGAAAGAAAGGCAAAACATTGAAGGGCTGTATAGCCGCCATCCTGATGTGGTCCTTCAAGAATCAGCAGACAGTGGACAAGGATATCATCAAGGCAGCAGGTGTATCGGCGAGCAAAGTCACGCTCGGTATCCCGGGCATGGCAAGAGCCAAGAAGATAATCACTGACTACTACATGGGAAAGTAGGCACACAGATGAAAGAAAAGACAACAATAGAAAAATACCATACCTAGGACTCAAAAAAATAAGCAGAATAAAATCCGTGAAGTACATTGGTGTTACCGCAGTCAAGAACATAGGACATCAAAGGCACCTGTTCCTTGAGGTGTACGAAAATAAAAAGGAGTCAAAAAAGATTCCTGTGGTGAGAATTGCACTCACCAAGAAGGATTTCGGCACATACTGGCCGGACAAGCAGATATGGACGCGCCAGCAGCTTTCATATTACAGACCAATATGGATGGAAAACACACAGGGGGAACCCTGACAGATGAAAATATCCTGCAGAGCCCGGAAGACCTTGAGAGGATAAAGACCTTTTGCGGCACCAAGAATTTTCAACCCTTCTTGGTGGTGGGAACACATATCAAGATACGAGGCCGACATCACATCAACAGAAAGGATAAACAGAGTAGAGCGAGAGCACAAGAGACGCCAGGAAGCGCTGAAGGACAGACAGGCAAACACCAAAGAGCTCCCCGAAAAAGCAATACTGTACAGAGCCGATCATGTGTATTTCCATGACGAGCACTTTCTATATTACAAGAAGCATGGAAGCCGGGCTGACATAGCCTGCAGTAAGTGTGGCGGTGTGACCACTGCAAGATGGAAAAGCAGTGGAGCATACGAGGACCAGTTTGAGAGAAACATAGAAGAGCCGCGAGAGAACAGCTTCGGCACATGTCCTATGTGTGGCGCACGCGGGCAGTACAAGTGCAAAGGAAAAGTAAAAGGCAGCATCAGAAAAACCCAGTATCTGTTTCTTGGCCAGAAATACAAAGATAATGGCTTTGTCATGAGGTGCATACAAGTAGAAAAAGAGTGGACACTCGGCTTCATTGCCGGCGAGAACGACAACGAAATGTACAATGCATATGAAAAAGCTGTCAGGGGTTGAACTGACAAGGGCATATTTCGAACCCGGACAAAAAGGTACAGGTTGACTACAACAAGCATGATCCATATGGGAAAAGACTTCTGGGATGATTGCAATCTGTACGGCTTGTCAAGCATCAGAATCAATTCCGGGCCAATACTTCCGGAGACATACGGTGAGATGGCAGGAACCATGTTTCAATACAGTGCCATGAAGGAATATACAGACAGCCTCATGAGTGTATGCAATCCTGTCGAGTACCTTGAGTGCTACATGCGTACACCACAGCTTGAGATGCTTGTGAAGATGCACCTGACAGGAGTAGCTGAGAAGCTTATCAAATGCCAGTATGGAATCATCGAGGACGAAAACGCAACGAGGCCGGATGAGTTTCTTGGCATCAGAAAGGAAAAGCTTAAGCTGCTTATCAAGGAAAAGGGAGACATAGGACTGCTAAGGGTTCTACAGATGGAAAAGAGATTCATGGAGAACTGGACAGATGAACAGGTACAGCAGCTGGCAGAGACCGGACTCACATACACACAGGTCGCGCTCGCAAAGAAATACATGACATTGCAGAAATTTTTAAACCGCATAAAGAAATATGCATGCTGTGATTACGGAGGCTGCAGTCGGTCGGTATACAGAATCAGACACATGGCTTCTACATATGCTGATTACCTGAGCATGAGAGAAAACAGAGGCTACGATCTGACCAACACGGTATATCAGTTCCCGCATGACCTGGATGAAGCCCACGAAAAGATGGTGGAAGAGGTCAACAAGGAAGAACTGGACAAACATCTGAAGGATGTTGCGGCGCGCTTCCCGAACATTCGACACAGCTATAGGAAGCTGAGAAATAAATATTACTACGAGGATGATACATACATCATCAGACCGGCAAAGTCAGCAGAGGAAATAGTAACAGAGGGGCGAGTACTTCATCATTGTGTCGGAGGAGATAACTACTTAGGGAAACACAATCGGGGAGAGACGTACATACTTTTCTTAAGATTCAAGGACACACCAAATATGCAGTACGTCACTGTCGAGATTGATTCCGAAGTACCGAACATACTGCAGTGGTACGGAGCCCACGACAAGAAGCCTGACCAGGAGAACATACAGAAGTGGCTCAACAGCTACATACGAATGCTTGTGACAGGAACACTGAGGACAGCAGGCATGCCGGCAGCGACTACGGCAGATATGCCGGCAATGGCTATAGCATAGGAGGATATATGGAATACGTGCAGATGACGCTAGATGACTGGGTGCAGATGAAACAAAAACTGAGGCAGGAACTCATAGGAGTGAAGCAGAGCTTCGTGAGAATAGGCTATGCACTCAGACAGATTGACGATCAAAGACTCTATGAGAATGACGGCTACAAGAGTATAGCAGAATTTGCCAAGGCTGAGTATGGACTTGAGGCATCCACCACAAGCCGATTTATATCCATCAATCGCGAATACTCGATTGACGGATATTCAGAACACTTGAGACCGGAGTATACGGACCTTGGAAGAAGCCAGCTTGAGGAAATGCTCAAGCTCCCCGACTCTGACAGGCAGATGATACAGCCCGAGGCATCAAGAGAGGACATAAGAGAGCTAAAGAGATTCAATAAGACCGAGCCTGCAGCAGGTGTGGCAGATGACATAAGTCAGCTGATAGAGAAATTTTTTGAGGACAACAAGGATATCCTCAATGAGGTGTACTCAAACGAGTTTGATGAGGAGTCAATGAACCGATTTGCAGAAATTGTAAATCCAGCCGGAAATCGCTCATTCAAAAAAGGTCTTTACTTTATGATGATGTACGAGAATCGCGTCACAATCAAGAAGTTTGGAGACACGCCAAAAAAAAATATGTCATGGTGGGAATTCTACCAGGTTATGCGCTCTATCTTTGATGAGGATGCAGCAGGCACCCGGACATGGCAGAACCATTTTGGAGGAGATAATGAAGTACAGGAAAATGAGCCAACAGGAGAGCATACTACAGCAGAAACTCCTGAGTCAGAGGATGACAATGCAGCAGTTGGAGAAGCTGGCACTGATGAGGTCGAAGAGACTGAATCGGGAAGCGTGGCAGATAATGAGCCGGCTCCTGGAGCAGGAGAAGAGCAAAAGGATGATTCCACCGACAGAGATACAGACTGCGGAGAAGATAATAAAGAGCCTGCAGACAGGCCCGAGGAACAGACAGGAGAAAAGAGCCTTGGAGAGCAAATTGCGCCGGCGCAAAAATCCACGGAAACACTAGAAAAAGAGGAGGTTGAGGATGATGAAACCGGAGAAAATGAAAGCTCAGATGCAGAAAATCAAACAGCAGAATCTGAACCGGAAACGGCCGAGAGAGAGCAGACAGAAGAAACAGAAGTCATAGAGGCGGTATATGGCACCAGAAAAGAGTATATGGACAGGCTGTCAGAGCAGGGAATGGCTGAATATATGGCTGATGAATACAAGAGCCACCGGTTGCTAGTGACAGATCTGGCAAATATATGGAATCTACGCAAATGGCTCAGCGAAAAAGTTGACCGGTTCGGAAAACCGATGGAGGACGCAAGATGATAAAGATGACAAGAGTTTACGGAGATATGTATGCGCCAAGAGAGTATTGCACGTTTACAAATCCGGTAACGAGTGGAGGAACTGAGGAAGTTGACTATGTAGATATGCCATGTGAGAACGGATGTGAAAAAGAGTGTGAGAATTGTACATTGCAGAAAATCATGAATGAGTATGCAAGGCTAACAAGGCAGGATATAGACGAGAAGAAACGACATTGTGAAGAATGTGAAAACTATAAAGAGATCAGAAAAGGGCCGAGAGGAGGGAAGAAAGGAATATGCAGGATACTCAGACCATCGGAAGTGAGAAACGGACGAGCGAGAGCCTGCAAAAGATTCCGAGAACAAAATGAACAAACGACAGGCAAAGAAACAGTATAAAAAATCCACGGTCACAATTCCCCAAAAACAGCGGTAACGAAGTATACACCGGAAGAAATGGGGCAATGAAAGTATACAATCTCATACCGGAGGATATTGAAAGAATCGGAAACGGCCTGAGAGACGCATTTGCAGAGATGTTCAAAACGCTCCAAAGAGTTGCGGAGAGCATGGCCAGAGCGTTTGAAGATATGGGAAAAAGAACCAAGTTAGGAGGTAGAAAATGTTTATAGATTGCGCAAAATTAGAAAAAATTTTAAAAGCTGATTACAAAACGTGGGGCGTCAAGTTTGGACTCACAGACAAAGGTATGTACATCCTGAACGGCACCGGATGGATGGTGGAAGCCGACAAAAAAAAATCACAAAGGAATTTTTAGGTACCGTAATCAAGACATGCGGTCTTGCACCGGAAAAGGGCGAGTTCATGACATACCAGAAAGGACACGACCCACAGTTTGAAACGGAAAGAAAGCCGCTCCTGTGGGACATGGCAGGCGACACAAAGGAAGCACTAATCTCACCGATTAAGATCATGCAGAACGATAACATGATGACGGTAGTAAAGACACCGGGCGGGGTGCGTCTCATCAACGATGCACGCCTGGCCATAGTCAACCCAGACAAGTGCCGCAAAGACGAAGATCCACCAAGCACATTCGCTGTGCACGGAGACTGGCTCGTGTCATACAATGACGAAATGGCGGTCGGAATATGCTTCACGGATCCTGCCTACAAGCCGGAGCTTGAAGTCTTAAGACTCCTCTCGGGAGTGGATTTCTACTGGATAGAGACACCACACTATGAGCTATAGGTTGAAACACCTGCGAAAGCGAAAGAAACCAGGCATGCGAATTATTTATATCACGAAACTGATTTGTAAGCCATTTATACACAAGGGAGCCCTTACCCAGCTCCCTTTACCTCGGAGGATAATAATATGAAGTGCAAAATATGTGAAAAAGAATTCGAATTAAAGAAAGAAGAAAAATATTTAGCGACAGAGAAAGTAGCAGCTTTTGGAACCTTGGCAAAACTACCAAAAACGTTTGAGGCATTCGACTGCCCACATTGTGGCTGTCAGAACATAGTGAATATCAGAGAGGAAGAGGCAACCGACTATGATGTGGATAAAGTACTGGAGCAGTTGAGTGATAGAAGCACACTGTCAAGACCTGTTGACTGGTCAAAAGTTGCAGTTGATACACCAATACTGGTAAGAGATAATATTTTTTCCAAGTGGGCTAAAAGATATTTTGCGAAATATGAGAATGGAAGAGTTTACGTTTGGAACAATGGATCAACATCGTGGAGTGACAATAGGTGTACACCGTGGAAACTAGCCAAACTTCCGGATAAGGAGAGCGGTGATGGAAGATGAAAACTTCTTTGAAAAATGCAGAACTTGTCAACACTGTTATACGAAAAATGATGACGATTATGTTTATTGCAGGAAAAGAAATGAAAAATGTGAATACAAACCATGCAAAGAAGAACACAGCAAGTGGGAAGAATGGCTTCGGTCAGAAGCAGAATAGGAGAATAATATGTCAGAAATAGATTTAATAGTATATGGGATGCTCTTAGCGTTCACTATGATTGGAACAACAGAGTTTGTAATAGGGCTGTTATTGCTTAGGGAATACGATAAGCTTCAGAAAGAAAAAGGAAAAGTAGCATGGCATGGTACGCACTTTACAAATGGTACAAGAACTGGAGCAAAAAACTACCCCAATATGATTGACTGGTATTCGGAAGAACTGAACTCACCAAGATGGACAAAATTAGATATATATCGCTTGCATCAGTACAAAACCAAATAGGACGAAACACAATGAACAGAAATGAATGTCAGAATTGCAAATATTACGAAAAATGCGGTAAACCAAGCAGACAGGTAAAGTGCATGGGATATGAGCCGAAGGAGGCAGCAGTTGAAGAGCAGAACATTGAGCGACATAAAGCCAATAAAACCCAAAAAGTGTGAATTTGATTCTATCGACTGCACACCGGCCTGCAAATACTATAAGACATGTATACACAGCTTGCACAAGCAGGCTGTGTCTCTACATATATAGAAAGGAAAAATCATGAAAAAAGATAGCGTGAAAAAAGAAACATGGAAAGAATGGGAACAAACGTGCGAAAAATTAAAAAAGTATGAGACAACTCTTAAACGAGTCGTTCTGACAACAGACAAAAAGCTGCTGTATCAGGCCGAATATAACAGAAAGATAAGAGCAGCACAAAGGCAGCAGTAAACCCATAATATAATATAGTAGGTAAAAATTCTTTACCGTCCTCGTAATGGGTATTAACAAATGAGGGATTTTTATATTTAAGAGTACACAGTATGAGAAGATACGACAACTACGACTACGAAGAGGCTTTAAAAAATACATAGATGACACCGAGGAGGAGAGGCTTGAGAAGCTTCTCAAAGAGGGCAAGGTAAACTGCCTGTACAGAACAGCCACCACGAAGTGCACCAACATAAAGTCACAGACCACTCTCCTTGAAGCCCAGATATACCCAAGCTACCCAAGGCTCAGTGACATGCCGAAGACCAAAAAGAGACCATCAAGCAAAGCTCAAAAAAACTAAACGATAAAAATGCAAGGCGGTATCTTATAAGGCTCGGGAATATCAACTTTGGAAAAGGTGACCTATGGTGCACGTTTGGGTGGAATGATGACAAGCTCCCGACAGACGAAGAGAGGGGCAGGAAAGATATCAAGAATTTTATTGCAAAGATAAATTACCGGAGAAAAAGAAAAGGACTTGGAAATATCAAGTACATATACGTGCTCGCATTTGATGGGATATGTGAGACCACATTTCCACATTCTCATGACCGGAGACGGCATGGACAGAGACGAGCTGGAATCGCTCTGGAAAAATGCGACAGACCAAACACACGAAGAATATCACCTGATGATGATTTTCTCATCACAGGTTTAGGAGAATATATATCAAGAAATCCACACGGTACTAAGCGGTGGGTGAGTTCAAGAAACCTAAAGAAGCCACCGGAGCCGACAAAGAGCTATAGCAAGTTCAAGAAGCGCCGTGTTGAGAGGATGGCCAAAGACCACACAGTATTAGAGACAGAACTCATCAAAGCATATCCGGGATACAAGTTCCTGGATGCAGAGGTTAGGTACAATGGTATCAATGCAGCGTTTTATATCTATGCTCGCATGGTTCGGAATTGAGGAGTGACAAATGACGAAGAAAGAATTAACAAGCGTATATTATATCAAAAAAGAAATCAAGATGTGGGAAGAACAACTGGAGCTGATTGAAAGCAAAGCAGAAGGAAAAGCAATGCAGATTACAGGCTTGCCATTCACTCCGGGCGCTGGAAGCAGTGACCCGATGGCAGACTTGGCAATTAAGGCTGTGAGTGTAAGAGAGCTGATTGAAGTCAAAAAGAAAAAGCTCAATCAGCAGCAGGACAGAATTATCTCGTGGATTATATCAATAGACGACACAGTCGTTCGACAGATTATGTTGTATCGTCATGTCAGGTGCTATTCTTGGAACACAGTGGCACAGAAGATAGGCATTACAGCCGACAGTGCGCGCAAGCAACATGACAGATATCTGCAGCAGTCTCAGAAAGGAAATAAATAAAGTTGTCCGTTTTGTCCGTTTGATGTGTGATATAGTGTAAGCATAAAGGATTGGCAAAAGGGCTGGCCCTTTTTATTTTGGAATAATGACAGATACAGAAGCAAAGAAGTTTTATGACAGTAAGGCATGGCAAACTAAAAGAATAGAGATATTAAAGCGGGATCGCTTTGAGTGTCAGGACTGCAGGGCAAGAATCCAAAAGGCTGTGGCAGAAGGAAAATGGCTGCCGGAGAAAGAAAAGAAGATAGCAAGGGCGAAGCAGGTACATCACATACAGGAACTGAAGGAGCATCCGGAGCTTGCATTGGATAATGACAATCTTATTAGCCTGTGCGTTCGTTGTCACAACATCAGACATGGCAGAGTGCCTCACAAGTTCAAAAGAAAAAAGAAACTTGTGAGCCGGGAGCGTTGGTAATACCCCCCCGGTCAATTTTTTGCGAAATTTTCTTCTTGAATGGCGAACCTGCATGTGGGCCCATGACTCCGGAAAAATTTTGAAATCTCGCGTGAAAAGGGCAAGGGGTACCAATTTCAAAAATTACTTTAAGAAGAATTTTTTTGGAGAACACAAAAATACAGTTATTTTTTTAATAAAAACCGTTAAAAAATATGCAAATTATACACAAAAAAAACAGACATATTTTGAGAAAAAGGGAGGTGAGCGGATTGACAAAAACGGAAATAAGAGATTCTCTGGTCAAGCAGTTGGAGCTTCGGGGAATGAATGCAGAGTTTTACAAAGACATGATTGACGATTATGTATATTATTGGTCACTGAAAAAGAAGCTGATTAGTGATATCAAGTCAAAAGGGTTCAGATACAAGACCATTAATGGAAACGGAGTTGTAGTCGAGAAAACAAATGATTCTGTTGTCAATCTGCAAAAACAACAGCAACTATGCTCAAGATTTTAGCTGATCTGAGACTCAAGGATCCGGTACCTGAACCGGAAAAAGCAACAGATGGTTATCTGTAAGGAAATTGATGATTATCTCAAATATGTCAAAGAACATCCGAAGTGGATAAATAAAAAGCGAAAACAGCTTATCAAGAACATTGTAAAGCCATTACTTAAGCGAAATGATATTTTTTTCGATAAAGAGACCTATGAGAATTGTCTCGAATACTGCAAAGTAAATTATTATGAGCTATTTCCATACCAGAAGTTTATATACGCGTTTGTATTCATGTACAAAGACGATATTCCGGTATTCCCAAAGTTTTTCATCAAAGAAGGACGTGGAAACGGAAAGGACGGCTTCATTGTTCCCTTGGTAAATTTTATGCAGACACCTCTGTATGGTGTCAGAAATTATCATGTTGAGATTGTGGCCAACTCAGAAGACCAGGTCAAGGACAGTTTCAAGGTTGCCTATGACATGCTCCACGAAAATGCAAAGTTCAAAGGAAAGTTTTCAGTAACAAAGGAACTTATCACGAACCTGGCAACAGGCTCTGAAATGAAATATAACACTTCAAATGCCAAAACCAAAGACGGCAAGAGAACCGGATGCCTGGTGCTCAATGAGATTCATGCTTACGAGAATTATGATCAGATAAATGTGTTTGAGTCTTCATTCGGAAAAGTCAAGCATTCGAGAGAGTTTATTATCACAACAGATGGCTATGTCAGAGACGGTCCGTTGGATGAGATTTCATCAATGTGCGCTGAAATCCTTGAAACCGGTGAAAATCCACTGGGATATTATCCATTCATCTGCGAAATTGACAGCATGAAAGAGGTTGATATTCCTGATGCATGGCACAAAGCCAACCCATCAATGGAGTATATGCCGATTCTGGCCAATCAGATAATGCACGATTATCTTGAAATGAAAAAGATACCGTCAAAGAGACCGGAATTTATTACAAAACGAATGGACAGATCGGCACGAAAGGAAGAGAAAACGGTCACAACATGGCTGAATGTATTGCGTGCATGTTATGAGGGCAGTACGACAGAGGAATTAGAACTGAAAAAGCCAAGAATGACAATCGATACAAAAGGGCAGCCGGCTGTAATTGGAATCGATTATGCCGATATAAGGGACTTTGCATCGGCGGGAGTTCTGACAAAAACTGAATCAGGAGAATATATATGGCGACAGCACACATGGATTTGTGCTGAATCGCCTTTTTTAGACTCCATCAAGTTCCCGCTTAAGAACATAGGGCAGACCGAATTTAATGATTTCGAGGTGGTACCGGGACCTGTAATCGATGTTAATAGCATAGTTGATTGGTGCATGGAAAGATGTGCCGAATATGATGTCAAGAAGATAGCAATGGATACATACCGTTACACTCTGTTTAAGATGGCATTCGAGGAACGGAGCCTTACGATTGAGGATCGTAAGAATCCGAACGGTGTAGTCCGGCTGATCCGGAAGATTACATCAGCAACCGGAATAATTGCACCATTTATCCAGTCCATGTTCAGTCAGGGGATTAATTTTGGAGCATCAGCAATAATGCGTTGGTACACCAACAATACAAGTGTTACCGAAGATAAATATGGCAATAAGATGTTTGGAAAGGTAGAACCGAAGCTCAGGAAAAATGATGGGTTCATGGCTTTTGATGTTGCAATGTTCTGCAAAGATGAGCTGGAAGTTCAAATAATATACATTTAGGAGGCAGCAATGTTTGATTTCCTGTTTCAAAAAAAAAAGAATAAAGAAATGCAGTCTATGGCAGAGATTATTACGCTTGACTTGGAAAAGCTTAATCTGTCAAAGCTGGCAATTGAAAAAGCTGTGATGATGATTGCAAGGGCAATTGCAAAGTCTGACATAATAGTCCAGACAGACAGCAAACAGAAAAGCAGTATAGAGTACAGACTCAATGTAATGCCAAATGACCATGAGTGTGGAACTTATTTCTGGACAAGGATTATAAGAGAACTGTTATGGACACAGGAAGCACTTATCATCCCAATGAGCAAAATATTACAAAGCGTCTGCATGGCAGGTGTCAAACAGTGTGCTGTCAGAGCGCATATACAGCAACATAACGCTTGAATGTGCAGGGGAACAGTATGGTTTATACAAAAAATTTATGTCATCAGAGGTGATCCACTTACGGTACGACAATGCAAAGATAAGAGTGTACCTGGAGTCCGTTGTGAATCAATACAACAATACGCTCAATGCAATCAATTACATGATTCGTCTATCCAATCAGCCAAAATTTAAACTGAAGCTGGGTACAGCACAGTCCTTCAGGGAAAAAGCAGGCTGATGGAACTGACAAGATAGTCACAAAGGACATGTATGCGGAGAAAATCAAGAGACTGCTTGAGAGCGAAGATCTGACGGTAATGACAGAGTCGGAAGGTGTCTCACTTGAAAATATACAGATAAATGCGAGCGCAAAAGCGGAGGAGCTTGCCAAGGTTGCCTTGGCCATAAACAACGAAGCAGCTAATGCCTTTGATATACCGGAAGCAGTATTTAATGGCAATATCACAGAGCAGTCAGATGCCACCAATGAATTTATCACTTATGCTGTCGGCCCGGTTGCGGAAGTCATAAATGATACGCTGACTGCCTACATAGTCGGTGAAGATGATTACAGCAGGAAAAATGAAAAGGTAATGGTATGGCTGGCACGTTTTAAACATGTTGATGTGGTGGATAGTGCTGTTAATCTTGATAAGCTTCGTGGAATTGGCTTCTCGTATGACGAAATCAGAGCAATGGTGGGATATCCTTTGCTTAACACTGAGTTCTCTAATGCAAGAGCATTGACTAAAAATTATGGAGAGGAGGGTGACAATGGCACATCAATTAAAAGTGATTAGATGGAGGTGATCCGGATATCTCGGAGCTGTCCGTTAAACAGTAATCAAGAGAAAGGAACAGAATTATGAAGAACGAAAATGTAATTTACAGATTCCAGCAGCAGGACAATGTTCATGAAATTTACATATATGACGAAATCAAAAAAAGACAGGTCCTTTTAACTGGGAAACATGGCAGTATGAAGATTCTGAAACATCTGCAAAGCATTTTAAAGAACTTTTGGACGCCATTCCGGAGACAGATGAGATTAAGATTTACTTTAATTCGAACGGCGGAAGCGTTGATCAGGGCACTGCGATTTATAATATGCTCAAGCAGCATGGTTCATACAAGACCGGAATAGTAATGGGAGTGTGTCATTCTATTGCATTCACAATTTTACAGGCGTGTGACAAACGAATAATGGGACAGGGCACCACGGCCATTATTCATGATATGTGGGAAACAGTAACAGGAAATGCAGCAGATTTAAGGGCAGAGGCAGATAATCTGGATGTTGCAATGGAGAGCTGCATAGCTTTATTTATGCAGCGTGCAAAGATTTCAGAGGATGAAGTCCGTGAAATGATGCACAAGGAGACCACATTGTCACCACAGAAGGCATTAGAGTATGGCTTCATCGATGAAATAGGATTGGAAAATCTTGACACACCGGAAAAGCCGGATAATTCCACTTTGCAGCAGGTGCTTAAAGAGAATGAGGCGCTGAAGAAACAGCTCTGTAACAAGAGCGAACATGAGAGGCAGTTAGCTGAATTTTATCAGTTGACACATAAAGAAGCAGATAAACCTAAGAGCAACGATTGGGGCTCATTTTTCAATTAAGGAGGAAAACAATGAAGATTGAATCTATCAACAAAGAAGTTCAGGAAAAAGTAATGCAGTTACTCAATGATGCTCCGGCAGAGAAGAAAGCTGAAGCTATCATGCAGTCTATTGAGATGATCCAGGAGGCAGCGCATGAGGACTTAGTAAATCAGGTTGTTGCTGAGGCAGAAAGAGCCAGCCATGATGCCGACTTCAAGAAGCAGCTCGGACTCCGTAATCTTTCACAGGAAGAGAAGAAATTCTATGAAGGCTTCAAGGATATCAAGCAGTCAATCACGGCTAATCAGATTGATATCATTCCGACTGAAATCATTGACAGAACACTTGATGATGTCAAGAAAGCATCACCAATCCTTAATCTTGTCAACATGGCACCTGCCAATGTAAAGAAGTGGATAGTCGCATCACATACAGGTGCAGCAGTATGGGGAGCTCTTACAGACTCAGTTAAGGGCGAGCTGAGCACAGAGATTTCAGCACTTAACATTGACCTTCACATGCTCACCGCTTACTTAGTTATTCCAAAGGCAATCAGAGAGCTTTCGCTTGAGTTTGTTGACCGTTATTTTATGGCAATTCTGTCTGAAGCTATGCAGGATGGTCTTGTAAAGGGATATCTTGATGGAGATGGAAAGACAGGACCGATTGGTATTTTCCGCCAGATTGGAACATCCAACAGCGATGGTACCAACAAGGCTAAGACGGTTGTGACAAACATCACAAAATTCAGCCCTAAAGGACTTTCAGATGTGAGAAAGACTCTTACCAATAATGGTAAGCGTGTTGTAGACAAGCTGTATCTTATCTGTAATCCGTCAGACGAGGCAGAATATGTGGATCCATGCATGTATGGAGAGGCTCTGACAGGCGGCTATGTCAACAAGTCATTCATTGACATCGAGAAAATCGTAGATGCAAATTGTCCGAAGGGTAAGGCTGCATTTACAATTGCAGGATACTACACTATGGGAACAACAGGTGTGAGAGTCAATGAGTATGACCAGACAAAGGCTATGGAAAATGCAGATCTCATTATCGCATCATGTTATGCAAACGGCCGTGCCGTAGATGACAATGTTGCAGTTATCTTTGATGTAACTAAGCTGGAGGAGTATGTGCTCCCTGTAACACAGGCTACAATCGTTCAGGCTGGACAGGAATAATAAAAGAGAGGCAGTAATATGGAGAACACAGAACTGACAGCACTGGTATCAGAGATGAGGGCAGAATTCCAGATTCCGCCATATTACGAAGACAGTCAGCTTGCAAATCTTGCAAGAGAGGGTGAATGTACAGTCGGGAGCTTAAATCCCGGCTGCAATATCACAACAGATCTGACATACAGGATGCTGCTTAAAAATTACATGTATTATGCATATCATCATAGAGCCAGTGAGTTTATGGATAATTATTCAAGTATGATTTTAACGTGGCAGATGGAAACGGAGGTGGAAGCGGATGGCAATGCCTGAATATACAGATGGTGTGCTGGAACTTCTCAGGATAGAGGAGGATTGTTCACAAGACTTTCCGGTGGAAAAAGTAAGATCTACCGGGATGCATATCTGGTACAGGGAGCTTTCTGTATTTGATACAACACGAGCTAAGCTGTCTGCAGATGGAATAGAGGTTACGATGAAAATCAGTATTCCACAGTATAAGCAGATCAACAGTAAGTGCATCTGTGTAATAGATGGAGCACAGCATGAGATATACAATGTGGCTCACGTGACCACTAAAGACGGTTTCAAAGAAACAGAACTGACACTTAAGACTCCGGCATATGACAGGGAGGTATATGATGACGAAACAGGAACTCAGTAAGATGTTACATGCCACTGGCTGTCCGGTCAATGAAGGAATATCTGATCTTGATAATGGAAAGAAGTTTCCGAGAATTGATTATTGGGAAATAGCATGGGATGATGTGATGGCATCAGGTGACAACTATGAAGATAAAATCACATGGCAGGTGAGCTTTTATTCTCGCACACCAAGAAATGAAAAGCTGATAATGCTGAGAGATATGATGCGCAAAAAGGGACTACACCCAACTATCCTGCATGAATTTATTACAGACGATAAAATTTGGCACTCGTATTTCTCGCTGGAGACAATGAATGAATGATATTACATTTGAAGATTCCGGAATGGAAGAATTTCAGGATATGCTTGGAAGCTATCTTTCAAAAGTGGACGAAAAAAGCGCTCTGGATGCAATAGAAGAGGGAGCAAAGGAGTTTGTTAACGATCTGTTGCGCCTGCCAAAGCCAAGAAGAAAGGTCACAGCTCCGGGATATACACATCTGGTTGACTCATTTAGTTATAAGCGTGATAAGACAGGAATAGATGTGGGATGGGGCAAGTATTACGGACCGATGCTTGAACATGGCACGAAAAAAATGAGCGCCAAAGCTCACTTGAAACCATTATTTGAACAGAACAAAGAAAGATACTATAAAAAAGATGATAGCAGCATTGGATTTATAAAACAGGAGGCAATTATGGCAATTAAAACTAAGCGACCACCAATGAAGGAGACTGTAGGAGCTCAGTATCTGTGCTTCAATACAATGGATACAGATGGCAGGTGGACATCCACATTTGCGGAAGAGGTGTAGAAGACAGAAGTAGTTAAAAGCGTAAAAGTCACGGAAAATGGAGAACCAACTGATACATACGCGTCAGGAGCAGTGTATGACAGTGATATTACAACAACTTCAACAGATATCGAGGTGGAAATTGTTGCATTTCCGGCTGATACACTTGCAAAATTACGTGGTGACAATGTTGATACTGATGGTCTTATTCTTTCAGGTGGAAACAGACCACGACCATATTTTGCTTATGGTAAGGTGGTCAAATTAAGAAAAGGCGGATATAGATACGACTGGTATCCAAAGTGCAAGCTAAGTGAGAACTCTGATGATATATCAACATCTGAGGAGAAGGCAAACGAGCAGACAGATACAATCAAAATCAAAGCATATCCATTCAATGAGGATATCAGAAAGGCCTTGCTGAAGTAACAGAAGAACTTGAGAGCGGGGCAGCAGAAAATGAAAAGGAACAAATTAGGAAATTATCTGATAAAATTGCAGAGTCTACAGATAAAATTAAGGCGAATGAGATTGAAATCGAAGCTCTTAAATCGAAATATGACGATCATATAAAGTCGATTGTGAAAAATATAAAGATGAACAGAAGTATCTTTCAAATCAAACAGAGAATTACGAAAGAATACTTGAATCATTAAAAAAACAATTGGATATTCTTAAATCTGCTGAAAATAAAGATGAAAAAGCAATTCAGGACAAAAAGAACGAGATAAATGAAACTACTACAAAACTTAATGGTTACAAAAGTAAGCTGGAAGATGTTGAGCAAAAGCTGAAAAGCGGAGCAGCTGTAACGGAAGGTTATGCTGAAAAAGTACAGGCTTTTGGAAATAAAGCAAAAGAGACAGGGGATAATGGTTTGCAGTAAAGGAATATTAGTGGAATATCAACAGCTCTAAAATTGCACCTGTATTAGGACCTATAAAAACTGGTTTTGCAGCAGTAAATGCAGTCATGGCCGCTAATCCAATACTTATAATTATTGCGGCAGTTGCAGCACTTATAGCTATTTTTGTGACACTTTATAATAAGTGCGAATGGTTCAGGGATGGTGTAAATGCCATATTCGGAGCTGTAGCCGATTTTATCAAGGAGCTATTGATAAGATTAAAGGATTCTTCGATTTCGATTGGAAATTACCAAAAATAAAGTTGCCTCATTTTAAAGCGAGTGGAGAGTGGTCACTTTCCCCACTTAAGGTACCTAAAATTTCTGTGGATTGGTATGCAAACGGAACAATCCTGAACAGACCGATAATTTTCGGCCAGAACGGTAACTCATTTATGGGTGGAGGAGAAGCAGGCAAAGAGGCTGTTTTACCAATTGAGTTATTGAAATCTTATATGAGAGAAGAAAATGAGTCAAATAACAGTGTATTAGCCTCAATGATTGCGGATGTAATACAAAAATGACTTTGGTATGTCAGAACGACATTTATATTGGAGACAAAAAAACGGTGTCAGCATTAACCAACCTGATTCTGAAAAATGTATCAAATAAAATGCTGAACGCAGGGAGCGAAAGGATAAGCTATGCAGGATATTGAATATAACGGAATGACCGGATCTTCAATGGATATTTATTCTAAAGATCTTATATCTCTTCCGGCAGCATCTGCAAATATGACAGAAATAAAACTGTCTGGAAGAGATGGAACTCTGTATAAGTGGGATGGCACCTATGAGGCAAACGAAATCAAAATTGAATTCAACTACATAGGACCGGTAGAACGATGGCATGACAGATGGAGAATGGCACAGATTTGGCTATCGGCACACAATTCAATGCTAAAAATATCTGATGATGCTGATTTCTTCTATAAGGTAACACACGTCACGCTTGACGAGTGCGGCAGAACCACAAAAAAGAATCGGAAATTTTACAGCAAATTTTAAGACGCTTGACGGACTGCAGTATCTGGTGGATGGTACTAGAGAGTATGATATAAAAAATGTACTGTGGAATCAGTATCTCACTTGCCATCCGACATATAAAATTACAGCGGAAGGCATGTGCACTCTGACCGTAAACGGAAATACAATGACAGCGAATGTTGGTCAGAATCTTACTATAGATACCGACAGAATGATAGCATATAGGTCTGATGGTACTCTGAATAATACACAGGTTACAGGCAATTATGAGGATATGTATCTTCTAAATGGTGAAAATGAAATTAGTTTCAGCGGGGGAGAACTCAAAGTGATTCCCAATTGGAGGTGCTTATGATTCAGATATATAATCCGGAGAATACAGATTTTGAAAAAACGGAAACATGACACTGTTTCCATCATCTGCCACTGTAAATGCAAAAATAAGTGGAGCATGGGAAGTTACATTGGAACATCCTCTGGACGATGAAGGCAGATGGAAGTATATAGTGGATAATGCAGTGGTGAAGATGCCGTCTTTCAATGGAGAACAGCTTTTTAGGATAACACACAAAGAAAAGAGTGAATCAGAGATAACAGCAGATTTGCAGCCTATTTTCATGGATTCAAAAGATGATTGCTTTCTTATGGATGTCAGACCGACTAATAAGAATGGGCAGCAGGCGCTTGACATAATGACAGCTCCGAACAAAAAAAGTATTCTGCAAAAATCTAATATCGCGGATATCAATACAGCATATTATGAAAAAAAATGAATTTGATTGAAGCGTTGAACAGCGATAATGAAAATTCATTTCTTAAGATATGGGGCGGTGAGATTGTTTATGATAATTTCACAGTGGTCATAGATAAAAAGGCTGGCAGTGACCGTGGTGTTGAGATTCTATATGGCAAGAACGTAGCCGAAAATGGAATGTCTGAGGAGGTTGATATGCGCAACGTAGTCACCAGAATAATCCCGCAGGCTTATAATGGACAGACTATGGATGGAAGTACACCATGGGTGGATTCCCCTTTGATAGACAAGTACCCGACTATAAAATACAAAGTCATGAAATTTGAGAATGTAAAGATGGAGGCTGACGCACAGGACGGAGATGCAGACAATGGAATTATCGTCTGCCATACGCAGGAGGAATTGAATGCAGCACTGGAAAGGCAGTGCCAGAAGCAGTGGAAAGAGGGAGCAGACAAGCCAACAGTCACTATTGAGGTTGATATGGTTATGATTGAGGATACAGAGCTTTATTCGGATGTCAAGGAGCTTGTAAGTGTATCACTTGGGGACACTGTACACTGCCGAAATGCGAAGCTTGACATCGTTACTGATGCCAGAGTCATTGAGCTGGAGTGGGATTGTGTGAACAATACCATTTCGTCAGTCAAATTAGGCGATTATCAGTTTGACTATATATCTAATCAGGTAAGCCTTCAGAATCGTATTGATAGTGCAATACGTGATGATGGGAGCGTAGTTGGAGCTCAGGTTAAAGGAATCCTTGATGCGGTAAAGACACAGTTTCATGCAATGCGTGACATAGCAAAGAAACAGGATGTAAGAGCTATGCTCTTTGAGGATTTGGATCCGGAATCACCTACATATGGAGCTATGTGCCTTGGCTCAATGGGATTTGAAATTGCATCTAAAAGGACCGCTGATGGAAAAGACTGGATATGGAGTACATTCGGAACCGGGAAAGGCTTTTTTCGCCGACTATATTATAGCTGGAACCATGCTGGCAGACCGGATATATGGAGGAACATTGACCATTGGCGGAATAGACAACATAGCAGGCATTATAAAAGTATTAGATGGTAATGGAGCCATCCTAACTACCATGGATAAAGATGGAATACTGACAAATGGTAAATACACTTGTGGAAGTGATGAATTTGGCCGAAGAGTAGAGATCTCAGAGGGGGAGATGAAGATCATGGACAAAAGTGGTAATACTGTCGGGAGAATTTTTGCAGTAAGTAACGAAATTTTTAAAATCGGTACTGAAAATGCATTATTTAGAATGTTTAAGACTGGCGAGGTATATGTTGATTGCCGGTCATTCGGTGTAAACGGATATAACGGATTTACCGGAACAGTAGAGTATTCGGATGGAACTTATGAGAATTATGTTGGAGGCCTGCTTATAGGAGGAAAATCGAAAGAGGGTGCTTATCCATGATTAGTAATAATAAATATTTGACGCAGGGAGAGATGGAGAGCAATGCAAAAGAAATTTATACATATCTAAGTGATAAAGGCTGGACAATCAATGCAATCTCAGGCCTGCTTGGAAATATGCAGAGAGAATCAACCATTAATCCTGGATTGTGGCAAAGCCTTAAAGAGGGCAACTATTCCGGTGGCTATGGACTGGTGCAGTGGACTCCGGCAACCAAGTATACAAATTGGGCAAAGGCTAACGGATACGATATAGGAGATGGAACAGTACAGTTATATTGGATTGATCAGTTATCAGAATCTACAGGTGAATGGATTAAAACATCTGCGTATAATCTGACATGGTCTCAATTTAAAACAAGTACAGAGACACCGGAGTATCTTGCTTCAGCTTACCTCAAGAACTTTGAGAGAGCCGGTGTGGAAGAGGAAGAAGCACGAAGACAATATGCGAGATCCTGGTATGATTTCCTTGAGTCAGGTGTAGAACCGGCTGGAAGATATATAGTTAGATTTATTCCTGCATAGGAAAGGAAGAAATAGAGCTATATTTAATGGACTTTAGATAACAGAAAGGAGAACTATGGAAAATAAATATTTAAATCTTACAGGTGCGGTATACATCATTAGTAAAATTAAAACTCTATTGGGAGATAAAAGTGATAAAGGACACACACATTCAAAGGAAGAAATCGGATTAGGCAATGTTGAAAACAAATCATCACAAACTATCAGAGGAGAGCTTACAAGTGATAATGTAATAAAAGCACTTGGATATACACCACCGAAAGAAAATACAACGTATGCTGTTATGAAAGGTGCAACAGCTTCAGCAGCTGGAACGTCAGGATTGGTACCTGCACCGGCAGCTGGCGATTATGGAAAGTATTTACGAGGGGATGGTACATATGGAGCACCGACAAATACAACTTATTCTGATGCAACACAGACTGCACATGGTCTTATGTCAGTAAGTGATAAGAAAAAGCTTGATGGAATAGCGGAAGGTGCAAATAAGACAACAGTAGATAGTGAACTGAGTAGCACTTCAACAAACCCGGTACAAAACAAGGCAGTACAGGCTGAGCTAACTAAGAAAGCACCTATAGCGAGTCCGTCTTTTATTGGTACACCTAAAGTGCCAACAGCATCAGCTGGTACAAATAATACTCAGGCCGCATCAACAGCATTTGTAACATCGGCCATTTCAACAGCGATGGCCGGTATTACTAAATTGGATTTTCAAGTAGTGCAGACATTGCCATCAACAGGCGTTAAGGGAACGTTTTATTTAATTGCCAATTCTGGAAGTGGACAGAATGTGTATGATGAATATTTATGGATTAACAATAAGTATGAAAAATTAGGTACAAGAGAAATTGACCTAAGCAGCTATATAAAGCAGTCGGATATGGTTGCAATAACCAATAGTGAAATAGATGCGGCATTTGCATAGAAAGAAGGAGAAAAAATGGCAAAATATTTGGATCTTACAGGATTAAAGTATTTTATCACAAAGCGGATAGGAAAAACGGACATATCCAAGATAGGGGATGGAACGTGTACTGGAGCTATAAGTGCATTAAACCAGAGTTTAGGTAATCTAAAGACAGATCTTAATAAATTAAATAGTTTAGGGAATATTTCCATCATGAAGATGGGTACCAAAATACTTGAAATTTTACCGGGAAATAACTCATGTTTACTATTGTCAAAAAATGATGTTATTTCTGCACTAGGATTATCTTCATCAACATTCAATTTCGATAATCTTTGTGTATCAATTACAAACGGTGATGGTGCAGCATTTTCAGGGCATCTTGAATCGCCAACAATCACAACAACTGGTATCTATGTCGTATGGAAAGATAAAGTAACCGCTAGTTGTAATATTAGAGTAAATTATATACTATTTTATCATGACTAATAATTATTTTGCAATATATGCAATGAATCCCATGTAAGTAAGAGATTCTGTATGTCCATGTGATGATACCCATGATAATGTACCATCAGCTTTTAATTGTAATGCGGCTATTGCGGCAGTAGGGGTACTCAATCACCAGCCACCATAAACATTGGAGATGTTAAAGTCGGGAAATCAGGCTTCATTAATGGCAATGGTAATCCGAGATTAGTTACATTTTCTAGGAAATATTCCTTATTTTTTACAACACCACTGATAATATGTTTGTAATATATAAAACATATCTTACCAATCATTGTTCCCATAATATCATTTTTAATAGTTATTTTGCCATTTGTTAAGCTACTTAAACTCTGGTTAGGGAGCGAGATAGAAAATATAAAATTTAATATGTAACTAACAAATAGAGCCTAGGAGCCGACACCAAATGAGGTGCCGGCTCTTATAATATAAAGAAAGGGGCGCAAGCTTATGAACAACATTAATACAAATGCACAGAACGAAAGGAGAGACATCATGAAAGGAATTGACGTATCATCATACCAGGGAACAATAGACTGGGGCAAAGTTAAATGGGCTGGTGTACAGTTTGCTATTTTGAAAATTATCAGAAAAGACCTGAACCCGGACAAGACCTTTGAGCAGAATTGGAAAGGTTGTACAGAAGCCGGAATGCCGATACAGGGCGTCTATAATTATTCTTATGCTGCTACAGCAGAAAAAGCAAAAACAGATGCGCAGAGAGTAATCGAAGTGCTTGCCGGAAGAAAGACATTTGTCTGGCTTGATGTAGAAGACAGATGCCAGCAGGGGCTTGGACAGACTTTGATTGACATCATCAACACATATCAGTCAGAAATCAATGCGGCAGGGCTTGATTTTGGAGTATATACCGGGCTTAGCTTCTACAATACCTATATCCTGCCATATGCCAATCAGATTAACTGTCCATTCTGGATCGCACGCTATCCATCAACTAAAAGGAATGACTATCGGGGATGATCCTAACGATGCCAAGAAGCCTGCCATTGCACATAACCTGTACGGATGGCAGTACACCAGTGCATTCACTTGCTCCGGACTCAATAACAGCACAGATGCCAACCTCTTATATGTGGAGCTTGGAGCAAAAGATACAACAGCAACAAGCCAGCCTGCACCCGCACCGGCCAAGCCGAGCGATGAGAGCTGGAAGGGTAATGTTAACTATTACTTGGAAAGTGAAGAAGTCAGAAAATGGCAGCACGCCATGAACGTAGGCTTTGACCTTAAAGGAGATGATGCACTGAAAGAGGACGGCAAATTCGGAGCTGACTCACAGGCATTCGCAAAAAACCACAATCTGTGGAGTGGACAGAAACACCATTGCCCGACTGCAATCAAGTGGTTAAGAAGAACGCTGCACGATGTATACAGCTTCACAAAGTTAGACACGGATTACGGCAAGTGGACGAGCTATCTCTCTAAATGCGTGAAGGTATTCCAAAAGAACAGAGGACTGACACAGGATGCATATGTCGGATTACTCACAACATACAGGCTCTTGAAAGGATAAGAAAAAATGATGAATGATATTACAAGATTTTTTACGGCAACAGCAAGCAACAAAATTATGGAGATAGTAGTAATATGCATAGTGATGGACACTATCTTCGGAGTATTACGAGCAATCAAGGAAAAAAAGTTCAATTCAAACTTCGGAATCAATGGAGCAATCAGAAAAGTTGGTATGTTGATTTCTCTTGTGCTCCTGGCTCTGGTCGACTCAATCATAAGATTGAACCTCATCGGATTCATCCCGGCCGGTGCAAGAACATATCTTCCGGGACAGACAGTCGGAACGATGGAGTTTTTCGCATTACTATATATAGCGTATGAGATTGTAAGCATATTGAAGAATATGTCATTGTGCGGTTTACCAGTCAAAAAAGGTGTGGCGCACAGTTAAAAAGGCACTATCAAAGTATACCAATGAGCTGCCGACCGACTCAACAAATTAAATAATTATTATCACATAGGGCATCTGTCAGATTGATGGATGTCCTATGTTTTTTATTTTAAAATAACATTATGCGCAAAATACTATTGATATTATGCGCATAATGTGATATTATAATCATGTAAGGAGGTAAGACAAGTGAGTAAGAAAAAGAAACGACAAAAGAAAAAAGGCAAGAATGAAGCCCTTCAAAACATCATTCTTGCCACAGCAATTATAAATCTGATAATAAGCGTTTTACAATTGCTAAACTTAATACTCAACAAGTAACCAATAAACAGTTGAGTAAAAGGGGAGCGGAAAGCTCCCCACACTCTCAACTTACTACGAAAATACGAAAAAGTCAATGGAGGTAGTAAAATGGAAACATTATTTTTAATTAGTCAGATAATATTCGACATCTTAGTTATAATATACATCGTAAACGAAAAGAGGAACAAATAATATGAGTGAGTTTAATCAAAACCAGTACATTAATAAATATATCAAAGAAAAATATGATAGAATCAACCTGACAATGAAAGCGGGGAAAAAAGAAAAAATCAAAAGCGCTGCCTCCAAGAGAGGCATGAGCGTGAATGAATACATTAATTGTCTGATTGACAATGATTTGTTGCAAAATATCGAATGAATGTGCTATACTCACATGAGATTAATTAAGAGAGGAAAAACACATGATTAACTTAGATGACATAGATATCACCCATACACCGCCAACCCACGAGCCTGAGAGACAGTACTACTACATGGCGAAGGCTAGGCAGTATGTCAAGAAAAAGTCCGAAGAACTGGGGAGACCACTAACCTTGTTTTTAAAGACATTCGGGTGTCAGATGAATGCCCGAGACTCAGAAAAGCTTGTCGGAATACTCGAGCAGATAGGCTACGTGGAAGGAACTGATGAGCACTCGATTTTTCATTGTATACAACACCTGTACCGTACGTGAGAATGCTAACAACAAGGTGTACGGCAGACTTGGGTATCTGCAGAACTACAAGAAAAAGAATCCTCTGATGAAGATTGCTCTCTGCGGCTGCATGATGCAGGAGCCGGAGGTTGTTGAAAATATCAAAAAGCACTATAAGTTTGTAGATATCGTATTCGGAACCCACAATATATTCAAGTTTGCAGAGATTTTGTGCAACAATATCGAGTCAGGCTCACAGGTGATTGACATATCGAAGGATACCAATCAGATTGTCGAAGATCTGCCGGTGAAGAGAAAGTTCTCTTTCAAATCAGGTGTCAATATCATGTTTGGCTGCAACAATTTCTGCAGCTACTGTATCGTGCCATATGTAAGAGGACGTGAGAGAAGCAGGGAGCCTAAGGATATCATAAGAGAGATAGAAAAGCTTGTTGCAGACGGAGTGTGCGAGATAATGCTTCTCGGACAGAATGTCAACTCATACGGTAAAACGCTTGACAATCCTATAACCTTTGCAGAGCTTCTTCGCGAGGTCAATAAGATTGAGGGACTTAAGAGGATTCGTTTTATGACATCTCATCCAAAGGATTTATCAGATGACCTGATTATGGCGATAAAGGAGTGCGACAAGGTGTGCAAGCATATGCATCTGCCGCTTCAGTCAGGTAGCTCAAGGGTGCTTAAGGAGATGAACAGGCACTATGACAAGGAAAAATATCTCGACGAGGTAAAGAGACTTCGTGAGCAGATTCCTGATATTGCAATCACAACTGATATCATTGTGGGCTTCCCTGGAGAGACTGAGGAGGATTTCCTTGAGACAATGGATGTTGTTAAGCAGGTCAGATATGACAGTGCTTTTACATTTATTTACTCAAAGAGAACAGGCACACGCGCAGCTACCATGGAGAATCAGGTGCCGGATGATGTGGTTAAGGACAGGTTTGACAGGCTCTTAAAGGAGGTTCAGACTATCTCATCAGAAAAGGCAAAATGCTATGAGGGCAAAGTGGTGCCGGTACTTGCAGAGGAGATGGATGACCAGAAGGACGGCTATGTGACCGGACGTATGGACAATAATTCAATCGTACATTTTCCGGGTACCGAGGATATGATTGGAAATATCTATAATGTGAAGCTTGATGAGTGCAGAGGCTTCTACTATATGGGAGAGATAAAAGAGGATGCGTAAGCGTTTTGGCAGAAATGATATAATCCTGATATCGGTTATTGTAATTATCTCTGTCGCTCTGCTTCTTATATGGAAGCTTGTATATTTAAAGGGGCAGGATACGGATAGCGATGCATGTGTCGAGGTGACTATCGATGGAAGGGCCTATGGCACATATCCGCTTTCAAAGGATGATACAATTGAGATAAAAAACGGCGATGGCGATGTTACTAACACCCTTGTCATAAAGGGTGGTGTGGCGGATATGACCTCTGCCGACTGTCCGGATCATCTGTGTGTGAAGCAGAAGGCAATATCAAAGGAGGGAGAGTCGATTATCTGTCTGCCAAATAAGGTTGTTGTGACGGTAAAAAGCGACATGAAATCCGATATAGATTCGATATCCAAGTGATACCCGAACATTTTTATAGAAAGAATGAGATAAATGAAAACCAGAAAGATTGCATATCTTGGTATGCTTATGGCACTGGCACTGGTGCTAAGCTATGTTGAGTCACTTATACCGTTTGCGGTAGGCATACCGGGAGTGAAGCTTGGACTTACAAATATTGTGACAGTAATCATGCTTTATATAGCAGCACCCATGGAGACGTTTCTGCTATGTGTATTCCGTGCGGTGCTTTCAGGCTTTATGTTTGGAAATGCATTCAGTATAATATATTCACTGGCAGGCTGTATACTAAGCTTTATCGTTATGTACCTGCTTAAGAAATCAGATAAATTCAGCTCGGTCTCAATAAGTCTGGTCGGTGGAGTGTGTCACAATATAGGACAGATAATAGTTGCGGCTATAGTTTTGTCAACCTACAGCGTAGTGTATTATATTCCGGTGCTTCTTGTGGCAGGATGCATCACGGGACTTGTGATTGGAATAGTAGCTTCACATGTGCTTTTAAGGATTTCTGACAGCTTTCATGTATAGTTTTAATGGGCTGTAATCTACGTATATTTAATAAAAAAGGAGATGCTGCTGTTTTATGCCTGTGTGTCAGGCACAGACGAAACAGTAACAAATGGATTCAATGTATGCATATATAAAAGGAGAGCTTGCAGCAAAAAAAAATATAGACAGCATTGTAGTGGAGGCAGCAGGTGTAGGCTATCTCATTTACATACCGACGCAGTATTTTGATATGCTGCCTGACGAGGGAGAGGATGTAAAAATTTACACCTACCTATGTGTCAGGGAGGATGCCATGATACTTTACGGTTTTTTGAGCAAGGATGATCTTGAAATCTTTAAGCTGCTGATTACAGTCAGCGGAATCGGACCAAAGGGAGGTCTTGCGATTCTGTCAACTCTGCCTGCCGATGATTTGCGTTTTGCAATTTTATCGGGGGACTCAAAGGCTATATCAAAGGCGACCGGGAATAGGTGCAAAGACGGCTCAGAGAGTGATACTTGATTTAAAGGACAAGCTGTCGCTTGAGGATGCATTTGAAAAGAAGCTTGAGAATCAGACTTCCGGTGCTGCTGTATCCATGAACAGCACTGTGAAAAATGATGCTGTCATGGCGCTCAATGCACTTGGATACTCATCTACTGAGAGTCTTAAGGCAGTGTCCAAGGTTGATATCACAGAGGATATGGATGTAGAGGATGTGCTGAAGCTTGCGCTCAAAAAAATATGGGCTGATTGAGAAAAGCTGTAAGCTTAAAACAGAAACGGGGAACGAAACGTGAAAAGAGTAATTTCCACACAATTGCAGGAAGAGGACATAAAGATAGAGAAATCCCTGCGTCCTATGTATTTTGATGACTATATCGGTCAGCAGAAGATAAAGGACAATTTAAAAATATATATTGAAGCTGCAAAATCAAGGGGCGAAGCGCTCGATCATGTGCTGTTTTACGGACCTCCGGGGCTTGGAAAGACAACACTTGCAGGAATCATTGCAAATGAGATGGGTACAAAGATAAAGGTGACCTCCGGTCCTGCAATAGGTAAGCCGGGAGAGATGGCAGCCATACTCAACGGACTTTCTGAGGGAGATATACTGTTTGTCGATGAGATTCACAGATTAAACCGTCAGGTAGAGGAGGTGCTCTATCCTGCCATGGAGGACTATGCCATAGATATCATGATTGGTAAGGGCGAGTCTGCAAAGTCAATCAGATTCAACCTGCCAAAATTCACACTTGTAGGTGCAACAACGAGGGCGGGTATGCTTTCGGCACCTCTTCGGGACAGGTTTGGCGTGGTAAATCACATGGAGTTTTACACTGTCGATGAGCTAAAGCATATTATCGTCAATTCCGCAAAGGTGCTTGGAGTTGAGATAGATGACAAGGGAGCCTACGAGATGGCGCGTCGTTCAAGGAGGTACTCCAAGACTTGCAAACAGACTTCTAAAGCGTGTCAGGGATTTTGCGCAGGTCAAGTATGACGGCAAAATCACCTATGATGTGGCAAGCTTTGCACTGGATCTTTTGGAAGTGGACAAGTACGGACTGGATTTAAACGACAGAAATATACTTCTCACCATCATTGACAAGTTTGCGGGAGGACCGGTAGGTCTTGATACGCTTGCAGCGGCAATAGGTGAGGATGCCGGAACCATTGAGGATGTTTACGAGCCGTATCTGGTGAAGAACGGCTTCATAAACCGCACACCAAAAGGGACGTGTGGCGACAGACCTTGCCTTTGAGCATTTTGAGAGAAAAAGGGCTTAAAGTTGCAATTTATATCTATAAGGCATATAATAATTAAGTATTTGATATTGAAATTGATAGTAATATTAATACTAATATAGCTGGTTTGAATAAATGTGAAAACGGAGGATGATTAAATGTCTGCAAAAACAAATGCCGAGGTGGTAATAGACGGAAAGGTTTACACACTGTCAGGATATGAGAATGAGGAATACTTACAGAAGGTTGCGGCATACATCAACAACAAGATTGCAGAGTTTGATGATATGGATGAGTATAAGCATCTTCCGGGCAATATGAAGAGCACACTTATCGAGCTCAATATTGCGGATGATTATTTCAAGGCAAAGGCACTTGTAGAAAAGCTCGAGGGCGATATAGAGAATAAGGATAAGGAAATATACGATTTAAAGCATGATTTAATTTCCAATCAGGTAAAGACCGAGAATGCTGAGGCAAGCATGAAGGAGCTTGAGGCACAAAACAAAGAGCTTTTACTCAACAAGGCGAGACTTGAGGCAACTCTTGAGGAGTCACTTCTTGATGGGAAAAAGCCTGTTGAAAAATCTGCACATGCTTCTAAAGGGGCAAATGACAGTAGCGATAAATAGCAATAAAAAGGGGAACAGTTATCGTACACTGTTCCCTATTTTATTGCAGGTTTATATGATATCAAATGAGCATCTATATGAGGAAATATATGAGAAATAAAGATTTTGAACTTCTTGCACCGGCAGGCAACCTTGAGATACTTAAGGGCGTGATAGAAAGCGGCGCCGATGCTGTGTATGTGGGCGGAAGCATGTTTGGAGCCAGGGCATATGCCAATAATTTCACAGAGGAGGAGCTTTTAGAGGCAATTGATTTTGCGCATTTACGAGGAGTAAAGGTGTATCTGACGGTCAATACGCTGATTAAAAACAGTGAGTTTTCAAAGCTCTACGACTACCTGCTTGTGTACTACAAAAGAGGACTTGATGCAGTGATAGTGCAGGATATTGGAGTGGTGAAGGCTATCCATGAGTATTTTCCGTCAATGGAGATACATACGAGTACACAGATGACGGTGACGGGAGCTGACGGAGTGCGCTTTCTTTCACAGTTTGGAGTGACGCGTGTGGTCATGGCAAGGGAGGTTTCTCTTGCCGAGATGAAGCGCATACATGAGGAAACCGGCATGGAGCTTGAAGCCTTTGTGCACGGAGCATTGTGCTATTCGTATTCCGGACAGTGCCTTTTCAGCAGTATTTTAGGTGGTAGAAGCGGAAACAGAGGACGCTGTGCACAGCCGTGCAGACTGCCGTATACTGTGGAGGGCAAAAAGGATGAATACATTTTAAGTCTTAAGGATATGTGTGGTATAAAGGCTCTTGACAAGCTGCATGATGCAGGTGTTTATTCGCTCAAGATTGAGGGACGTATGAAGCAGCTTGAGTATGCATGCGGAGTGGTAAAATACTACAGAAGCTATATTGATAGCAAAAAGCCTGTTAGCGATGCTGATTATGACAGGATAAAGGCACTTGGAAACCGCTGTGGTTTCACAGACAGGTATTATTTCGACCACAATGGCTCTGATATGGTGACTTATGTGAAGCCTAATTTCGTTTCAAATGCTGCAGAGCCTTCACCTGAAAAAAGAAAGCTTTCGATAGAGGGCGAGCTTGTTTTAAGAGAGGGCGAGCCCGGAAGCCTCACTGTAAAAAGAGGTGATGTGACATACAAAGCTTTCAATAGAACCTGTCAGCGCCGCACTTAAGGCACCGCTTGATAAAAAGGCCGCTATAGACAGGATAAACAAAACCGGTGATACAGACTTTGAGTTTTCACATATTAAAGCTCAAATCGGAGAAAACGTCTTTGTGCCAAACGGAGCACTAAACAAGCTGCGGCGTGATGCAATTTCAGGGCTTTGTGATAAGCTGTTGAAAAAGTATTACAGGAATGATGCACGATACGCTGATATGTCAAGACTTACAGCTCCCTGAGCATGTCGTAAAAAGTGATGCAGCACATGATGAAGCTATAAATGATTACACCACCATATGCTCGTGTATGACACGCGCGCAGCTTGATACACTTATTGGCTATGAATGCTTTGACGTATTTTATCTGGATTTTGACATGTATGACAGGAAGACTCTGATACAGCAGTTTGCAGATGATGTGAAAAGCCTTACAAAGCGAAATAAAAAAGTGTATCTCATGCTGCCTACGATATTCAGGGCGGATTCATCGGATTATTTTGTAACTATCGCAAAAGAGCTTGATAAGGTAAGCTTCGAGGGCTTTGTTGTGAAAAATTACGAGGAGCTTTATCTGACAGAAAATCTGTTTACAGGGAAAAAAGTTATTTTAGACCACAATATGTATACCTTTAATGATGTTTCAAAGAGTGCTTTTTTTGAGCACGGAGTAAGTGGTGACACAGTGCCGCTTGAACTCAATTCAAGGGAGATTATGCATAGAAACAATATAGGCTCGCAGATGATAGTCTATGGATATTATCCGCTTATGACCACCGCCAATTGTGTGCACAAAAACACAAAGGGCTGTGATAAAAAGCAAAAAGCTTATATATTTAAAGGACAGATACAATAAATCCTTTGCAGTTTGTAACAACTGTAAGGAGTGCTATAATACAATATATAATTCACTGCCTACCATGCTCACAAAGAATATAGGTAAGCTTAAGGAGGCTGGTATCAGAAGTTTTAGATACAGCTTTACAATCGAGACTCCAAAGCAGATTAAGGCGGTTATGGATGATAAGGTAGCTGAATATACAAACGGACATTACAAAAAGAGGAGTAGAATAACATGGTACATCTGATAGTACAGCTTTCCAAGTATATTATGATAATACTTTTTCTCATATATACTTTTTTATGCTTTCATTTATTCAAGTATCCCGACAAGCCGAAAAAGCAGAAGCATATATATAATCTGCAGAGATTTTATATGTTTCTGATTCATTTAGATGGTTTTTTGGTGCTCTTTGTCACGACAATGGATACAAAGATAATAGGATTTTTATATAGCACAGCTTGTGCTTTTTGAATCAATTTATTTGATTTATCATAAGTTTTATAAGAATGCCTCAGAGCTTGTGCTAAACAACATGGTGATGATGCTTTGCATTAAGCATGATTATTCTAACGAGAATTTCGTTTGACAAGGCATTAAGGCAGTTTGTTTTTGTACTTGCCGGAACGATATTTGCGTTTTTAATACCGCTTATCATGCAAAAAGGCACGATGTTTCGAAAATTGACATGGACATATGCCGGTGTGGGAATACTTGGACTCTTGTCAGTGCTTGTGGTAGGAGTGGCGAGCAGAGGAGCAAAGCTTTCTTTGACATTTGGTCCTGTTTCAATTCAGCCATCTGAGTTTGTGAAGATACTTTTTGTGTTTTTTATAGCATCCATGCTGTATAAATCAACCGATTTAAAGCAGCTTGCCATAACAAGCGGCGTATCGGCCGTGTTTGTGCTGATACTTGTTGCATCAAACGACCTAGGTGGAGCACTTTTGTATTTCTTTACATATCTGGTCATGATTTATGTTGCGACAAAAAAGTTTTATATTTTTGCCGGAGGACTCGCGTTTGTGGGGCTTGGAATGTACGCAGGCTATCATCTGTTTTCACATGTGAAGAACAGAATTGTTGCATGGCTTGATCCTCTTTCTGTCATAGACAAGGCCGGCTATCAGGTGTGCCAGTCGCTCTTTGCCATAGGTACAGGCGGATTGTTTGGCTTTGGACTGGGGCAGGGTCTGCCAAATAAGATACCTATTGTGTCTAAAGACTTTATCATAGCGGCTATCTCAGAGGAGATGGGCGGTATATTTGCTGTCTGCCTCATTATGGTTTGTGTCAGCTGCTTTCTTATGATATTTAATCTTTCCATGCAGATGAAGGATGCATTTTACAAGTATGTAGCGCTGGGACTTGGCAGTGTGTATGCGCTTCAGGTGCTTTTAACTGTTGGCGGCTCAACCAAGTTTATACCGATGACCGGTGTGACGCTGCCGCTTGTGAGCTACGGTGGCAGCTCGCTTTTATCTACGATGATTATTTTTGGAATGATACAGGGCATGTATATTATGCAGGCATCCCCTGAAAAAAAGGAGAAATATAGATGACAAGAGACGAAAGGACCATGAGACAAAAAACAGACAAAAGCAGACAGCTAAAGAGCCGGGGGCGCAGGGAAGTCAACAGAGAAGGAGAAAACCGGCAGCAGGCGGCAAAAACAGCACGAAGACACAGAAATAGAGAGTATGCGGTTGTTACATATTTTTTTCCTTATAGTTTTTGTTGGATTGATAGGTTATTTCTTATATTTCCAGTTTGTAAAAAGCGACGAATTCATCAACAGTCCATACAATTCGCTGCAGGATCTTTTCTCTAAGAATGTAGTGAGGGGCGAGATACAGACTAAGGATGGACATGTCATAGCACGGACAAAGGTAGGCTCAGATGCGTCTGAGACAAGGGAATACCCTGACGACAGGATGTTTGCGCATGTAGCAGGCTTTGCCGTAAACGGTAAGGCCGGGCTTGAAAAGCAGGAAAATTTCTCATTGCTTCGCTCACATGAGTTTTTTTTCCTTGACCAGATAGTAAATGATATAAGCGGTAAGAAAAATACCGGTGATAATGTAATAACCACACTGGATTACGAAGCACAGGCGGCTGCATATAATGCACTTGACGACTATGAAGGTGCTGTCATTGCAATTGAGCCGAAGACAGGAAAGATTGCAGTTATGGTGTCAAAGCCTGATTATGACCCAAATACCATCGCAAGTGACTGGGAGAGCGTAAACGGTGAGGGCAGCACTTCTCTTTACAACAGGGCAACACAGGGACAGTATGCTCCAGGCTCAGTGTTTAAGATTTTTACAGCACTTGAGTATTATAACGAAAATCCGTCTACATACAACGACTACAGCTTTGATTGTGACGGCAGTATTACAAAGGACGGCTTTACAATCCACTGCGCCGGCAATAAATCACACGGACAGGAGGACTTAACAAAGTCGTTTGCAAAGTCATGCAACTCGTCCTTTTCCAATATAGGTCTTTTGGTGGATAACAATAAGCTTAATACCTTGTGTGACGATATGCTTTTCAACAAGAATCTGCCTATAGCCTTTGATTCAAAAAAAAAAGAGTAAGTTTGCACTGGATAACAATGCTTCGTCAGCTCTGACCATGCAGACCACGATAGGTCAGGGAAACACGCTTGTTTCACCGCTTCACATGTGCATGATTGCCGGTGCAATCTGCAATGATGGAAATCTGATGAGGCCATATCTGGTAGACCATACGGAAATGCGAGCGGGGCGCTTGTGGAGCAGAATAAACCGGCTTCATACAAGCAGATTATGTCAAAGGATCAGGCAGCTTTTCTTCAGAATCTTATGGCAGCAGTGGTATCTGATGGAACAGGCGCAAAGCTAAGCGATCAGAGCTATGAGGCCTTTGGAAAGACCGGAACTGCCCAGGTATCAGATTCTACAGACCAGACCAATGCCTGGTTTGTGGGCTATGGAAAAAAGGATGGCTACAATGATCTGGCAATCGCAGTAATTGTGGAGGATTCGGGTGCCGGAAGCACATATGCGGTGCCGGTGCCAAGAAGGTATTTGATAAATATTTCAATGAATAGGCTTGTTGCACTTTTTTTTAGAAGTAGGTTATACTTAAGTGTAATGACAGACGTTATCGTTCATATTTCGCTTGAACTGACAGATAGCGTTTAAACCACACTTGGAGGAATGGCAATGATAGAAGCAACGAGCTGTGGCGGTGTGGTAATCTTTCGTGGCAAAATATTACTCTTATACAAGAACTACAGGAACAGGTACGAGGGGTGGGTACTGCCCAAGGGAACTGTGGAATCTGATGAAGAGTATAAGGACACTGCAATCCGTGAAGTGAAAGAGGAGACTGGTGCCAGTGCAACGATAATCCAATACGTGGGTAAGAGCCACTATTATTCTTTTACCGTGCCACATGATACAGTGGAAAAGGATGTACACTGGTATCTTATGATGGGCGAAAGTTATTATAGTAAACCGCAAAGAGAAGAGTATTTCATGGATTCAGGGTTTTACAAGTATCACGAGGCATATCATCTGCTCAAGTTTGCAAATGAGAAGCAGATACTTGAGAAGGCTTACAATGAGTACCTGGATTTAAAGAAAAGCAACTTATGGGGGACACACAAGTATTATTAGTATTATTAAAAAGCAGTTTAAAAAACTGCTTTTTGAGGTTTTGGAATGAAATGGTATGAGGATTTATTTGTAGGAGAGTCTGTTACCGGAAAGATAAAGAAAATCAAGTGGAAGATAGAGCATAATGCCGGCATGCTTCACACATACATCATCACGTTTCCGTCAAATGAGGAAAATCTTTTGGATATCATTCCGACAAGAGAATTGCTGCAAAAGGGATATCCGAAGAAGAATCTGCACATAATCGCAGTAGCGGGTAATTATGATGAGGCACTTTTGCTGGCCTGTGATATTGTTAATGAGACATACGAAAATACAGGTAAAACTGATGTGAAGAGCTATTTAAAGAGCAGACGGAGGAAATAGATATAGATGATATTTACGATTTTAAAGGTCATAGGCATCATACTCCTTGTAGTGCTTGCTCTTATACTTACAGCGCTGCTTTGCGTACTGTTTGTGCCGGTTAAGTACAGGGCTGTTGGAAGCTTTGACAATACAGACATAAGAGCAAAAGCACATGCGTCGTGGCTTTTTCATTTGTTTGCACTGCATATAGAGTATGCGGATGAAACTGACGGATATATAAGACTTCTTTGTGAAGAAGGGGCTGTTTGCTGATTCTGAATATGAAGAAGTTGACTCTAATAATGAAGATGATGAATATGATGAAAAGACCACTGATGCTGATTCGTTGGGAGATAATTATGAGGCTTTTAATGATGAGGCAGCTAAAACTGAAACAGAAGATAAAGTCAGTGAAAACACCGTGGATGAGCCTCAAATACCGGCAGATGAGTCAGAACACATCGCAGATGAACAGACAGAGAATGAATGCACGGCACGTACGCATAATGAGTACAGGTCAGTAACTGATGAGAATCAGCATATAAAACAACAAACTAAGCCCACTCATACAAAAAACGTATAAAAAGCCACACAAAAAGTCACATAAAAAGCAATTTAAAGATAAGTCAGAAAAAATAAAAAACTGTATCTATAAGCTAAAAAAAGAGAATACAGTGATGAGAGAAATAAAGCCGCTTTTTTCACATCTGAAAAAAGAGCTTTTTATCATTCTTAAAAGAATATGCCCAAGGAGGCTTAAGCTTACAATGGTTTATTCAACCGGCTCGCCGGATACAACAGGCATTTCATTGGGGATTTTAGCATGTTTTCCTGTCGGCTATACAAACAGATGGCGGATTACACCTGATTTCGAGAGTGAAAAGCCGTATGCAAAGGGCAGCTTTGATATAAAGGGGCATGTGATAGTAATAAGTATTTTAGCGGCAACACTTAGAATTTTATTTGATAAAAACTGCCGCAGATTATATAATAGGATAAGCAGATAGGAGGAAGATATTATGGCAGATAATAGTTTCAATAACACAGTAGAGTCACTTTTCAAGGGGATGGACAGCTTTATCACTACAAAGACTGTAGTTGGTGATGCGATTCATATAGGGGATACAATCATACTTCCGCTTGTGGATGTGTCGTTTGGAGTGGCAGCAGGAGCATGTTTTCGGCAGAAAAGAAAAATAACGGAGCCGGCGGTATGGGCGGAAAGATTCAGCCAAGTGCAGTGCTCGTTATCCAGAATGGACAGACAAAGCTTGTCAATGTAAAGAATCAGGACGGTATGACCAAGATACTTGATATGGTGCCGGACATTGTAAGCCGCTTCTCGAAGGGGAAAAATGATGACCTTAATCTCGACGATGTAAAGGTAGATGAGGCAGAGGACGATAAGCAGGATTAATTTCATATATGAGAGCAAATAAAAAGGACATCCAAACGGATGTCCTTTAAAATTCAAAAGATTCAAAAAAATAAAGACTAAGCTCTCTCAACTTTGCCAGATCTTAAACATGAAGTACATACATATAACTTCTGTGGAACTCCATTGACCTTGCAAGAAACCTTCTTAATGTTTGACTTCCAAACATGATTTGATCTTCTATGAGAATGGCTGACATTATTTCCATAATGAACACCTTTTTCACAAATTGCACATTTTGCCATGATATTGCACCTCCTTGCATTTCACTAAGCTTACCATACTCTTAAGCTCACAACAAATGTATTCTATCAGATTAAAATAAAGAATGCAAGGATAAAATATAAAAATATTTGCTTTTTGAATGAAAAAAAAGGTATAATAACATTAGCTACGTCACAATATGATGGAGGTATATATTATGAAGGGACAGATGGATACCCAATATGGACAAATTTTAATTGATACAGATGTTATTGCAACCTATGCAGGCTCTGTAGCTGTAGAGTGCTTTGGAATAGTAGGCATGGCAGCGGTCAACATGAAGGATGGTCTTGTAAAGCTTTTAAAGAGAGATTACCTGAACCATGGAATAAATGTAAAGGTAGATGAGAACAACGAAATTACGATTGATTTCCATGTAATAGTAGCGTATGGTATTTCGATCGGCACTGTTTCGGACAATCTTATCGAGACGGTTAAGTACAAGGTTGAGTCATTTACAGGAATGAAAATTGCAAAGATCAATATTTACGTTGAGGGCGTAAGGGTAATTGATTAAGGAGGACTACAAAAAGTGGAGATCACAAGCATTAATTCAAAGCTCCTTGCAAGGATGTTTCTTGCGGGAGCCAAGAATCTTGATTCAAAGAAAGACTGGATAAATGAGCTGAACGTATTCCCGGTACCGGATGGTGATACCGGAACAAATATGACAATGACAATCATGTCTGCGGCCAAGGAGGTCAGCTCGCTCACAAATCCTACCATGGCAGAGCTTGCAAAGGCTATTTCATCAGGCTCTTTAAGAGGCGCCAGAGGAAACTCGGGTGTTATCTTATCACAGCTTTTCAGAGGCTTCTGCAAGGTTATAAAGGAATACGATGAGATAGATGTCACTATTCTTTGTGAGGCATGCCAGAAGGCGGTTGAGACAGCTTACAAGGCAGTTATGAAGCCAAAGGAAGGAACTATCCTTACAGTGGCAAAGGGCGCAGCAGAAAAGGCTCTGGAGCTGTCAGACGAAACAGAGGATGTTGTCACATTTGTTGAAGAGGTTATAAAGCAGGCTGAGTATGTGCTTGACCAGACTCCGGAGATGCTTCCGGTATTAAAGCAGGCAGGTGTGGTAGACTCGGGCGGTCAGGGACTGATGCAGGTATTAAAGGGAGCATATGATGCCTTATCGGCAAGGAGATTGATTATACAATCGAGGGCGCACCAACAGGAGCAGCTCCTGCAAAGATTTCGGCTGAGACAGAGGCAGAGATTAAGTTTGGTTACTGCACAGAGTTTATTATTGTACTCAATGCGCCAATGTCAGACAATGAGGAGCACGCATACAAGGCATTCCTCGAGTCAATCGGTGACTCTATAGTCGTTGTAGCTGACGATGAGATCGTAAAGACTCACGTACATACAAACGACCCTGGACTTGCACTGCAGAAGGCACTTACCTTCGGCTCACTCAGCAAGATAAAGATCGACAATATGCGTGAGGAACATCAGGAAAAGCTCATCAAGGATTCACAGAAGCTTGCAGCACAGCAGAAGGCTGAGGAAGAGGCTTATGAAGCTGCTCAGGCTGATGAAAAGACAAATAACATGCCTGCAAAGGAAATGGGCTTTGTATCTGTTTCAATCGGAGAAGGCATGAATGAAGTGTTCAGAGGCCTTGGAGTGGACTATCTCATAGAGGGTGGTCAGACCATGAACCCTAGCACAGAGGATATGCTCAACGCTATCGAGCATGTAAATGCTAAGACAGTATTTATCCTGCCAAACAACAAGAATATCATCATGGCTGCAAACCAGGCAGTAGACCTTGTTGAGGATAAACAGATTATTGTTATCCCTACAAAGACTATCCCACAGGGTATCACAGCGCTCGTAAATTATATCCCTGACCACAGTGCCGAGGAGAATAAAGAGCTGATGATGGCTGAGATAGAAAATGTCAAGAGCGGACAGGTGACATATGCAGTCCGCGATACTGAGATTGACGGAAAAACCATCAAGCAGAACGACTTCATGGGAATCGGAGACAAGAGCATCCTTTCTGTTGGAACAGACTTAAGGGCTACCACACTTGAGATGGTAGATGCCATGGTAGATGAGGATTCAGCGATTGTCAGCATCTATTTCGGAAGTGATTCTGATGAGGACTCAGCTAATGAGCTTGCAGCAGCAATCGAAGAGAAATATCCTGATGTAGAGGTTGAGGTCAACGATGGCGGACAGCCAATCTACTATTATGTTATTTCTGTAGAGTAAAGCCTTTTAAAGAATATAAATGACATTTATTATATTTAGGAGCAAATATGGATATAGCTTCACCGATTACCGCGGTTAAGGGAATCGGGGAAAAAACACAAAAAGCATTTTCTAAAATGGGAGTATACACCGTTGGTGATATACTCCTTCATTTTCCCGGGATTATGTAAAGTTTCCGGAAATAACGGATATTGATGAACTGAATAATGTAAACGTAAGCAGCACCTATGCCATCCATGCTGTGATTAAAAAGGCACCTGTAGTGAAAAATACAGCGAGAATGCAGATTACATTGCAGGATATCGGCTCGCCCGGGCATATGATACAGCTGGTATGGTACCGTATGCCATACCTTAAGGCACAGCTTGTGCAGGGGAGACATCTTATATTTTACGGACATATTAAGCCAAAGGGCGGCAGATATGTCATGGAGCAGCCTGTGGTGTATGAGGTGCAAAAGTACGAGGCTATACGTGATACACTGCAGCCTGTGTATTCCGTGACAAGCGGTGTGACAAACAATCTGATAGTGAAGACGATAAAGGAGACTCTGTCACATGATACACTGCTGTCAGATTATCTGCCTAAGGATATAAGGCATAGGTACGGCTTTTGCGAGTACAATTATGCCATGAAGCAGATACATTTCCCTGATGACTTTGACGCTCTTGTGGAGGCAAGAAGACGGCTTGTTTTTGATGAGTTTTTTCTCTTTATCATGGGCATGCGGTATCAGAATAAAAAGCAGCAGAAGGACAAAAATGAGTTTGAGTTTACGGATGATGCTTTTATAGACGGGTTGATTGAGAAGCTTCCGTATGAGCTGACAGGCGCGCAGAAGAAGACAATAGATGAGATAAAGCAGGATATTAAAAGCCCTTATGTGATGCAGAGGCTTATTCAGGGTGACGTGGGCTCAGGAAAGACGATTGTTGCTTTTCTTCTTATGGCGTGGGCGTCAAAATGTGGCTATCAGTCTGCAATTATGGCTCCGACTGAGGTGCTTGCAAACCAGCATTATGAGACGTTTTGCTCACTGGTTGGTCAGTTTGGACTTGACAGTCCTGTTGTGCTTCTTACCGGCTCCATGACGGCAAAGCAGAAAGGAGAGGCCTATGCACGCCTTGAAAACGAGAAAAATGCGCTTATTATAGGCACTCATGCGCTCATACAGGAGAAAGCGGATTTTTCCAATCTGTCGCTTGTTATCACAGATGAGCAGCACAGATTTGGCGTGAAGCAGAGAGAGAGCTTCTCGGATAAGGGAAGAAAGCCGCATATACTTGTGATGAGTGCCACTCCGATACCGCGTACGTTAGCAATAATCATATACGGTGATATGGATATCTCTGTCATAAATGAGGTGCCGGCAAAGAGGCTTCCGATCAAGAACTGTGTGGTTGGCACAGCGTTCAGGCCAAAGGCCTACAGCTTCATCGAGGAGCAGGTGAGAGCCGGTCATCAGGCGTATGTTATTTGCCCTCTTGTGGAGGAAACCGAAAACTCGGAAGGGGAAAATGTCACAGACTATGCAAATGTGCTTAAAGCGGCACTGCCAAAGGATATCACTGTAGATGTGCTTAACGGCAGGATGAAGAGCAGGGCAAAGGATGAGGTGATGCAGCGCTTTGCAAATAATGAGTCGCAGGTGCTTGTGTCCACAACAGTCGTGGAGGTTGGTGTAAATGTGCCCAATGCAACTGTTATGATGATAGAGAATGCAGACAGGTTTGGACTTGCACAGCTTCATCAGCTAAGAGGCCGTGTAGGCAGGGGGGATGCACAATCGTATTGCATTTTCATCAATTCGTCAAATTCAAAGAAATCAAAAAAACGTCTGGAGATACTAAATAAATCAAATGATGGCTTTTATATAGCAAGTGAGGATTTAAAGCTCAGAGGTCCCGGGGATTTCTTTGGAATCAGGCAGAGTGGAGACCTTGCGTTTGCTCTTGCGGATGTGTATCAGGACAGCGATGTGCTAAAGGAAGCATCTGAGATGGTGGATGAGGTGCTTGAAGCAGACCCGGCGCTTTGTACAGCGGAAAACAGAATACTGAAAAAGAAAATGGATGAATTTGCAAAAGAACAATTAAAGAGGATGAATCTGTGATGAGCTTAAATGGCTAAAATAAAAGCTGATATCGCATGCAGGACTATGCATGTGTATATCAGCTTTTTACTTTAAGGGTTTTGGAATGGTTATGAAATTGTTATGAAATTGTTATGAAATAAGTATAATCTGCTTACTCAATCTGCCTGATATCGGATATATCCGGGTGAATCGTGAGAGAATAGTTTGTGTAATACACGACAAAGCCGGCTGCGGCACCGTTTGGCTTTTTGACATTTTTCTTTTGCAGATAGTCTATCTCTACCTTGTCGGCATTTTTGCCCTTTGAGTAGTAGCCTGCGAGCTTGCCGGCCTCCTCAAAGGTGCTGTCCGGCAGCTCTTTGTTGTCAGTCTTTACGATGACATGTGAGCCGGGCATGCCCTTGGCGTGGAACCACCAGTCGTTTCCGGTTGCCAGCTTGAATGTGAGCTCATCGTTCTGGTAGTTGTTTTTGCCAACGTACATATCAAAGCCGTCCGATGAGATATAGTGGAAGGGTTTGCTCTTTACCTTCTGTTTCTTTGAACCCTTTCCTTTTTTGATAAAACCATATTCTATCAGCTCATCCTTTATCTGGACGAGGTCGTCAGCGCTTAAAGCGATATCCAGTGAATTCTGAATTGATTCGAGATGGTCTATCTGACCTTTTTGTTTCAAGAATCAGCTCGTTCAATGCTTCGGCAGTACGCTTCATCTTTCCGTATTTGTCAAAGTATTTCTGCGCGTTCTCGGCAGGAGTTTTTGTGTTGTCGATAGGGATTTTGATGATTTTGTTGTCATCATAATAGTTTGCAGCTTCAAGAAACTTGTCGTCCGGTGTAAGTCCGTAGCCGAATGCGTTGATAAGCTCGCCGTACACCTTGTACTTTTCGCGTTTTTCGGAGTCCTTAAGCTGCTTCATCTGCAGGGAATATTTCTTCTGGTTTCGCTCCAAGAGGGTATTTACGTGTTTTCTCAGGTCGGCTGACTTCTGGCGTATACGTGTATAGGTGTTTCTCTCAGAGTAGTAAAGCTCTAAAACCTCTGATATAGATTCATATTTTGTGACTGTTAAATCGCTATACTGAGTCAGCTCTATTGAAGAAAATTCCTTTGGTTCATTGCCGTCACGCACGATATTCGGCGTAAAACGATTATTTTTTATGTCCTCCATCATCCATGTGAAGTTGCTTCCCAGGTGCAAAAGCTCATCGTGTGAGTAGGCAGCTACAGGGGAGTCCGCGTCAAGGCCTGCCCTGTGAGCCAGCTCATTTGCCACAAGGGGCTGATGCCGGAAAAGGATGAGTAGATAGCCTTTGAAACAGTAAGCGGTTTTGCTGATATAATATCCACAAACTGCTTCGAATCTACAGTCAGAGGATTATATTTATCCTCCTGTGTCGCGGGGATGGTGTAGGCTCTGCCGGAAGCACTTCACGCACAGAGCTTACGGATGCGGGAATACGCTTGGCACTGTCTATTATCGTACCATCGGAGTCGGTAAAGATGATGTTTGAATATTTGCCCATCAGCTCGATAATAAGCACCTTGTGGCATAGATCGCCCATCTCGTTTAAGTGCTCGATTTCAAAGTTTATGATACGCTCCATGCCCGGCTGGTAAATCTTTGTGATGCGTCCGTTTGCTATATGCTTTCTTAAAACCATGCAAAATGTAGGGGCAGTGAGAGGGCTTACTTTATTGGTAGGTGTCAGGTAGATGAATGGAAGCGATGCACTTGCAGACATCGAAAGTCTGAAAGAGCCGTTTGGTCCCTTTAGGGTAAGAAGCAGCTCATCTGCCTCAGGTTCTGCGATTTTACTGATTTTTGAGTTTAGTATCGTGCTGTTTAGCTCTGCAACTATATTTGAAATGACTATTCCGTCTAAAGCCATGATGTTCCTCCTTATTTCCTGTAAATATTCTAAGGTGCTGAATATTTATAATCATGAATATTTATATTATAATATATTTGACGAAAATCTCAAGGAGTTATATAATAAACTCATCTATGCATATGCGAAAGGAAAAATTATGATTAAAAGTATGACCGGCTTTGGCAGATACGAGTACGCAGATGCAAGCCGTAAGATTACAGTTGAGGTAAAATCTGTAAATCACAGATATCTGGATGTCAATATCAAGATGCCTAAAAAGCTCAATTTCTTCGAGAGTGCAATAAGGACTCTGCTTAAGGAGTACATAGAGCGTGGCAAGGTTGATATTTATATCACATATGAGGATTTTACAGAAAATAATCTCTCATTGCAGTATAATAAGGCTCTCGCGGGAGAATATCTTAAGTATCTGAATCAGATGGCGGAGGAATTTGGACTGGAGAATGATATAAGAGTGAGCACGCTGTCGAGATATCCGGAGGTATTTGCGATGGAGGAGCAGCCTGTAGATGAGGATGAGCTGTGGAGCAGTCTTGAGAAGGCTCTTCGCGGTGCATTTGAGCCATTTGTTGAAAGCCGCGTGCGCGAGGGAGAAAATCTTAAAAAAGACCTTTGCGAAAAGCTCGATAATATGGTATCATATGTTGATTTCATTGAGGAGCGTTCGCCACAGATTATTGTCGAATACCGTGCGCGTCTTGAGGAAAAGCTAAGAGAGCTGCTTGCAGACAATCAGCTTGATGATTCAAGAATAGCCCAGGAGGTCACTATTTTTGCGGACAAGATCTGTGTAGATGAGGAGACAGTCAGGCTCAAAAGCCATATCCTTTCCATGAAGGATTCGCTAAATGCCGGTGGCAGTGTGGGAAGAAAGCTTGATTTCCTCGCACAGGAGATGAACCGTGAGGCGAATACCATCCTTTCAAAGTCCAATGATCTTAAGATTTCTGACACAGGCATCAGTCTTAAAACTGATATAGAAAAGGTCAGGGAACAGATTCAAAATATTGAGTAATTTTAGGAGATTGTGATGAGTAACACAGGAAAATTAGTTGTTTTTTCAGGCTTTTCGGGTTCCGGAAAGGGAACTATCATGAAGGAGCTTATGGCAAAGCATGGTGATGATTATGCACTGAGCGTATCAGCCACGACCAGAGATCCAAGGCCGGGTGAGGAGCATGGCAGAGAGTATTTTTTTTATCTCAGAGGAAGAATTTGAACAGATGATAAAGGCAGACGGACTGCTTGAGTATGCCAAGTATGTAGATCATTACTACGGCACACCAAAGTCATATGTAAATGAGCAGCTTAGCGCAGGAAGAATGTGATTCTTGAGATAGAAATCCAGGGAGCTTTAAAGATAAAGAAGCAGTTTCCTGATACGGTGCTTATGTTTGTGTCAGCGCCGAGTGCAGATGAGCTTAAGGACCGGCTTGTAGGAAGAGGCACAGAGACAAAAGAGGTCTGTGCACAGAGACTTTCAAGAGCATATGAGGAGTCTTTAGGCATAGAGAAATATGATTATTTAGTGGTAAATGATAAGCTTGACGATTGTGTAGAGCTTGTGAATGATATCATCCACAGCTCTGACGACACAAAAAGAATCAGGATTATCTGGTATCATCAAATATAGATTTTATAAATAAAATGAGAAAAGAGCTTTTAAGCTTTTCGAAAGGAGATAAATAATATGATACATCCATCGTATGTAGAGTTAATGAAGGTAGTAAACAACAATGTAGAGATAGGTGAAGAGCCGGTAGTAAACAGCCGTTATTCTATCGTTATTGCTGCAGCAAAGCGTGCACGTCAGATTATTTGGTGCAGAACCACTTATCGCACACCCTAAGTGCAATAAGCCATTATCTATTGCTGTAGAGGAGCTGTACACGGGAGCTGTCAGAATCGTCTCAGATGATGAGGATTTAAACGAAGGCGAAGAGGCTTAATCTAGGAGGGGAAAGGCTGTTTTGTCTTTCCCTTTAATTGTAAATACTTACATTTGAGAGGTACTATGAAATTATTATTTATTTCGCTTGGATGCGATAAAAACCTTGTGGATTCAGAGTATATGATAGGCATGCTTGCAAATGACGGCATTGAGATGACCGATGATGAGACGCAGGCTGATATCATTATCGTAAACAGCTGCTGCTTCATAGGTGATGCAAAGGAGGAGAGTATCAATACAATTCTCGAGATGGCTCAGTATAAGGAGACAGGCAAATGCAAATCACTTATTGTGACAGGCTGTCTGGCACAAAGATACAAGGATGAGATTTTTAAGGAAATCCCAGAGGTTGATGCCATACTTGGCACCAATTCATATGATACTATAGTTGAAGCTGTCCATGAGACACTTGAAAAACACAGATACAGCAATCTGCACACCTTAGAGGGGCTTCCCAGCATAAAGACAAAGCGTATTGTCACCACAGGAGGGCATTTCGCTTACCTTAAGATAGCAGAGGGGTGCAATAAAAACTGTACCTACTGTGTCATTCCATCTGTCAGAGGTCGTTACAGAAGTGTGCCGATGGAGGATTTGATTGAGCAGGCGAAGAGCCTTGTGGAGCAGGGGGCAAAGGAGCTTATACTTGTTGCCCAGGAGACCACACTTTACGGAGTGGATTTGTATGGTGAGAAGTCACTTCATAAGCTTTTGGATGAGCTCAACAAGATAAGCGGGCTGTTCTGGATAAGGATTATGTACTGCTATCCTGAGGAGATATACGATGAGCTTATAGAGTCCATGATAAAGGATGAGAAGGTATGCCATTATATGGATATGCCAATCCAGCACTGCAATGACGATATTTTAAGGCGCATGGGTAGAAAAACAACAAAGGCTGAGCTTATGGAGCGTATCAGAATGCTGCGTGAGAGAATACCTGATATCACACTAAGGACCACACTTATATGCGGCTTTCCGGGTGAGACACAGGATAATCATGAGGAGCTTATGCAGTTTGTAAATGATATGGAGTTTGACCGTCTGGGAGCATTTACGTATTCCCCGGAGGAGGGCACAAAGGCAGCTGCAATGCCTGATCAGATAGATGAGGATATAAAGGCTGACTGGCAGGCAGATGTCATGGAGCTTGAGGAAGAGGTCATTTTTGATAAAAATGAGACACTAAAGGGTAAAGAATTATATGTTTTCATAGAGGGTAAGGTGGCTGATGAAAATGCTTATATCGGCCGTACATACAGAGATGCACCGAATGTTGACGGATATATATTCATCAACACTGATGAGACACTTATGACCGGCGATATATGCAAGGTTATGGTGACCGGTGCGTATGAATATGATTTGATAGGAGAACTTGTAAAATGAATTTACCAAACAAACTTACAATCTTAAGAGTGATACTTATTCCGTTTTTTGTATTTTTCCTTATTTCACCGTTTTTTGACGGATACGGAAATTATATAGCACTTGCGATATTTATCATTGCAAGTCTGACCGATATGGCTGACGGAAAGATTGCCAGAAAATATAACCTTGTAACAAACTTCGGAAAATTTATGGATCCGCTGGCAGACAAGCTTCTCGTCTGCTCTGCAATGATATGCCTTGTTGATTTAAAGCTTATCCCTGTATGGGTTGTGCTTATTATCATTGCAAGAGAGTTTATCATAAGCGGTTTCAGACTCGTTGCATCAGACAATGGAATTGTCATTGCAGCAAGCTACTGGGGAAAGTTTAAGACAACCTTCCAGATGCTTATGGTTATTGTTATTATTTTTAATATCAATCTACAGCTTGGCTGGTTAAATATCCTTGGAACAATCCTCATTTATGTGGCACTTGTGCTCACAGTTGTTTCACTTATTGACTATATTGCAAAGAATAAGGACGTCTTAAAGGACCAGAAATAGACTATAACAGGGAGAAAAGTATGAGAATAATAGCAGGAACGGCGAGAAGCCTCCCTCTAAAGACTATTGAGGGAAAAGATACAAGACCGACTACTGACAAGACGAAGGAGACTCTTTTTAATGTCATGCAGTTTGATGTTCCGGGAGCATATTTTTTAGATCTGTTTGCGGGAAGCGGACAGATAGGACTTGAAGCGTTAAGCCGCGGTGCAGCCTATGCTGTATTTGTGGAGAATTCAAGAAAAGCCGCTTCATGCATCGAGGACAATATCCATTTTACAAAGTTTGATAAGGTCTCAAGGCTTATGATGACGGATGCTGTCACGGCAGTACGTACGCTTGAGGGCAAATACAAATTTGATATCGTGTTTATGGATCCGCCATACAATAAGGAGCTTGAAAAGGAAGTGCTTATTACACTTTCGGACAGCAATATATTAAAGGATGATACACTTATCGTGGTTGAGGCTTCAAACGATACTGATTTTGATTATCTCACAGAGCTTGGCTATGAGATAGTCAAAGAAAAAATTTATAAGACAAATAAGCATGTTTTCATAAAGCGTGCATAGGAGATACAATATGAAGGTAGGAATTTATCCGGGAAGCTTTGATCCGGTGACATTTGGACACCTGGATATAATAGAGCGTTCAGCCAGAATAGTTGACGAGCTGGTTGTCGGAGTACTCAATAATAGTGCAAAAAACTCGTTGTTTTCTTTGGAAGAACGTGTTAGTATGATAAAGGAAATGACAGCACACATACCAAACGTCAGGGTAGGGTGCTTCGAGGGACTTTTAGTTGATTACATGAAGAAAATCAACGCAACAATCATAATAAGAGGATTGCGTGCAGTGACAGATTTTGAGTATGAGCTGCAGATTGCACAGGCTAACGGAGTACAGAATCCGCAAATAGAGACGGTTTTTCTCACCTCGAGCCTCAATTATTCATATTTAAGCTCTACTATTGTCAAGGAATTTGCATCATACGGAGGAGATATATCAAAGTTCGTACCTGAACAGTTCATTGATAGAATTTATGCCAAATACAATATTACCAGGTAAGGAGACAGTATTTATGAGCAGTAAAATGGAACAGATTATTGAAGAAATCGAAGACTATATTGATGGCTGCAAGCCGTCACCTATTTCAAGAAACAAGATTCTTGTCAATCGTGAACAGTTAGAGGAGCTTCTTTCAGAGCTTCGTACAAAGACTCCTGAGGAGGTCAAGAGATATCAGAAGATTATCAGCAATAAGGAGGCTATCCTTGCTGATGCACAGGCAAAGGCTGATCAGATAATCGCGCAGGCTCAGATTCAGACAAATGAGCTTGTCAGCGAGCATCAGATTATGCAGCAGGCATATGCTCAGGCAAATGAGGTAGTGCAGATTGCAACAAAGCAGGCACAGGAGATACTTGACAGTGCCACAAACGATGCAAATAATCTCAGAATGAGTGCCATGGCATATACGGACAGCCAGCTTAAGAGCATTGAGGACATCTTAACAGGCTCTATTGAGACTTCAAAGGCCAGATATGACAGCCTTATAAGTTCACTGCAGCAGTTTGAGGATGTTGTTGCAGCAAACAGAGCAGAGCTTTTCCCACCGGAAGAGAATGGCGATGAAGCTGCAGGAGCAGAGTCGTCTGACAATGAGGCAGCTTCAGATTCAGATACATCTGATGATGACATAGAAATCACCAATATTTCCGATTCAGATGAGGATGCGAAATAGGATAATACATAACAGGCATGAGAGTATGCTCATGGCTGCCTTAAGCAGTATGTATCTGTAAAGCCTAAAGCCTGTATCCCGGAATATTGATTTGGTCTGGACCATGCATGATACACCGCCAAATGACAGAAGTGCAATGCACAGCACTATTGACAGGGTGCGTGGAATGCATAGACCGCAGACTATGCCGATACCGTTAGTGGTTTCAAAAAAGGCACCTATTATGTCTGCCGACAGCGGCATGATGCAGTCAGCCTTTTGGGCTATGGTCTGTGGGATACGTGAGACTATAGAGAACAATACAATATATCCACAGAGTTTTATAAGGGTTTCAAACCCTTTCATTATTCCGGCATCAACGATTTGCATGTTAAGCTTAAATCCTTGAGCCGGATTTATTTTTTGTGTTAAGCTTTTGTTTTTGTTAATCGAAAGCATAGCTATCATTCCTATAGCAGATGGCAGATACAGTGACACAAGATAAATGCTGTAGTGGCTGCATATGTTAAGTTGCTCGGACAGTGCATAGGTAATGATAAAGGGAAGGCTGAAATGGTTTGCCAGTGCACTCAGTATTTCCCTGTGATTTTTATCTATGTATCCTTTGGAACAAAAATCTGCTGTGAGCTTTGCTCCTATCGGGAATCCAAATATTATGCCTATTATGTATGTAAAAAGCATGATATGCTTTGGTGGGGAATGTTTTGCAGCACATTTGTTGAGATAATCAGGTTAGATAAAATCGTAAATATAAACAGAAGCGGAAATATCTGGTTGAACCATAGCATTATGCCAGCTTTAGCGCACATACTTACCTGTGCCGGAAACAATATGTAATAAATACAAAATAGCAGTATAAAAGCGATAAACAGTAATTTTTTAAGTTTGTTTTTACTCATGTGACAGTATATGTGGAGAGAAATATCAATATGATTCGATTAGATAAATTTTTATCAGAGATGGGGCTTGGTACACGCTCTGAGGTAAAAAAGCTTATAAAGACCGGACAGATAGCCATAAATGGCACGGTGGCCGTAAAACCTGAGACAAAGGTAGATACTGATGCCGATGAGGTATCAGTTAACGGCAGAATAGTTAAGTATCAAAGGTATGAGTATTACCTGTTTAATAAGCCATCAGGCTGTGTTTCTGCGACCTGTGATAATGTGCATGATACAGTCATGGACTATATCACGGATGCTGTGCATGATGATCTGTTTCCTGTCGGAAGGCTTGATATAGACACAGAGGGGCTTTTACTTATCACAAATGATGGAGCGCTTTCGCACGAGCTCTTAAGCCCTTCAAAGCATGTGGCAAAGACTTACTATGCACGTATCGATGGTGAGGTGACCTGGGATGATATCATCAGGTTTAAAGAGGGCATTGATATAGGCGAGGAAAGACCTACAAAGCCTGCGGAGCTTGTTATTAAAAAAAAAAAGTGGCAGCGTATCCGAGATTGAGCTTACGATAACAGAAGGAAAGTTCCATCAGGTCAAGCGGATGTTTGAGGCGCTTGGAAAGAGGGTAATCTATTTAAAGAGAATATCCATGGGACCGCTTAAGCTGCCTGATGACCTTAAAACAGGGTCTTACAGAGCTTTGACACAGGCTGAAACGGATATGCTTATGCAGATAAAATCCGGCAAATAAAATAATTTTTAATTATGAGGTATGATATGAGTAATGGTTTTTTACCGATTTCAAAACAGGATATGATAGATGAGGGCATTGAGCAGCTTGATTTTGTGTATGTCTGTGGTGATGCATATGTGGATCATCCGTCATTTGGACATGCAATAATTGCAAGGCTGCTGCAGGCACATGGCTATACGGTTGGCATCATTTCACAGCCCGACTGGAAGGATGATGAGTCTATATCCATACTCGGAGTGCCGCGTCTTGGTTTTTTTGGTATCAGCAGGCAATATGGACTCAATGGTAAATCATTATTCTGTTTCAAAAAAGAAGAGCAAAGGATTCATTTACACCGGGTGGCGTGATGGGAAAGAGACCTGATTATGCGACCGTTGTGTACTGTAACCTGATACGCCATACTTATAAAAAAAAATCCCTATCATAATAGGTGGCATCGAGGCGAGCCTTAGGCGCATGGCACATTATGATTACTGGTCAAATAAGGTCAAGCGCTCGATTCTTTTAGATTCCGGTGCGGATCTCATCTCATATGGCATGGGAGAAAGAAGCATCATCGAGATAGCGGATGCACTTGACAGCGGTATGGATGTAAAGGATATCACGTTTATAGATGGTACCGTGTTCAAGACAAAGGACAGGGATATCATATATGATGCGATTGAGCTTCCGGATTATGACGTTATAAAAGAGGACAAGAGGGAGTTTGCAAGAAGCTTTTACATACAGTACTGCAATACTGATCCTTTCTGCGCAAAGAGGCTCGTAGAGCCATATGACAACTCTACGCTTGTGGTGCAGAATCCACCGCAAAAGCCACTGTCGCAGGATGAGATGGATGAGGTCTATGCACTCCCTTATATGAGGACTTATCACCCGAGCTACGAGGAGGCAGGCGGAGTGCCTGCTATAAGCGAGGTGAAGTTTTCTCTTATCAGCAACAGAGGCTGCTTTGGAGGATGTAACTTCTGTGCACTGACCTTCCATCAGGGCAGGATAATCCAGACAAGAAGCCATGAGTCAATTATAGAAGAGGCAAAGCTTATCACGCAGGATAAGGACTTTAAGGGGTATATCCATGATGTTGGAGGTCCTACAGCCAATTTCAGGCAGCCGGCATGTAAAAAGCAGCTCACAAGGGGTGCATGTCCTACAAAGCAGTGCCTGTTTCCTAAGCCGTGCAAAAACCTGATTGTTGACCACAGCGACTATATACAGCTGCTTAGAGAGCTTCGTGCACTGCCAAATGTAAAAAAAGTGTTTATCCGCTCAGGCATCAGGTTTGACTATCTGATGTATGACAAAGACAAGACGTTTCTTCGTGAGCTGTGCGAGTATCATGTCAGCGGACAGCTTAAGGTTGCTCCGGAGCACATCTCCAATGCTGTTTTGAGCAGGCTTGGAAAGCCGAGTGTAGAGGTGTACAACAGCTTTGTGAAGGCATACAAGGATATGAATAAAAAGATAGGCAAGGAGCAGTATCTTGTGCCGTATCTCATGTCATCACACCCGGGCTCAACACTTAAGAGGCGATAGAGCTTGCAGAGTATCTGCGAGACCTGGGATATATGCCGGAGCAGGTGCAGGATTTCTATCCGACACCGTCTACCATCTCTACATGCATGTACTATACAGGGCTTGACCCGGCGACACTTAAGCCGGTGTATGTCACAACTAACCCACATGAGAAGGCTATGCAGAGGGCACTCATCCAGTACCGCAATCCAAAGAACTACGATCTCGTGCACGAGGCACTTGTGAAGGCCGGCAGGGAGGACTTAATCGGATTTGACAAAAAGTGCCTGATAAAGCCTAGAAAAATGCATACTGATGGCGGCTGGGACAAAAAAACTTCTAAGTCTAATAAAAATTCAAACAGCAGCTATGGAAGCGGCAAGAATGCAGGTGTAAGGAAAAACTTGAAAAATGCAACAGAGCGAGGAAAAAACGGAAGCGGAAGTAACACCGCAGGCACAGCGCACAAAAAGAAAACAATCAGAAACGTCCACAAGAAGAAAAGATAAAGATAGCAGATATTTACAAGATAAAGATAAGGCTATGAAAGAATTTAAAGCAGGTAAAAACGAGGCAGGCCAGAGGCTTGACAAATACCTTAAAAAGATACTTCCAAACGCATCCATGGGCTTTATTTACAAGATGCTCAGGAAGAAGAACATAAAACTGAATGATAAGAAAGCGTCAGGCACAGAAATTGTGTCAGTTGACGACAAAATCAAGATTTTTTCTGTCAGATGATACATTTGCTAAGTTTTCCGTCAATGAGGACAGTCTGATGAAGGATTTCAAGGCACTTGGTGCACTAAAGCCTGACGGACTTGGTGTGGTATACGAGGATGATGACATACTGGCTGCAAACAAGCCAGTCAATATGCTGTCGCAGAAATCAAAGGAGACTGATATTTCTGCAAACGAAAAGGCTTATCGGATACCTGATAAAAGAGGGAAAGCTTGATTTTGACACATATAAGAGCTTTAAGCCATCGGTGTGCAACCGCCTGGACAGAAATACATCGGGGCTGATTCTGATGGGTAAATCGCTTCATGGACTGCAGTACCTGTCACAGGTGCTTAAGGACAGAACCGCAGAAAAGTATTATATGGCGCTTGTTGCAGGAGAGGTTGATGAGCCTATGACCATAGAGGGCTTTCTGACAAAGGATGAGGCTG
>VOFC01002189.1_pt1 | contig 68476 bp, 97 predicted proteins | sample 5384161 | NCBI WGS metagenome assembly VOFC01 (sample SAMN12384722, study PRJNA508395) | human gut metagenome | isolation source: healthy gut B | host: Homo sapiens
GATAGCTGCCTTCTTCATTGGAATACGGCAGTTCTTATTGTTACCAAACTCAACGATTACAGTATCGTCCTCGATATCGATAACTGTACCGTAAAATCCACTTGTTGTAAGAACTGTGTCTCCTGTTGCAACCTCTTTAAGCATTAGCTCCTTTTTCTTCTGCTCCTTCTGTGGACGGATCATAAGAAAATACATAACTGCGAAAAAGTACTACTAACCAGACAATCATTCCAATTGTTCCTGCTGCCTGACCGTTTGCTAAAATTGATGTCATCAATTGTTCCTCCTAAATATTCTATAATTGATGTGTTCTAAGCACTATTACCATAATACACGTTAAACGTGCTAACGGCAAGGATTTTTTATCATTTTCGAGATTTTTTATATTTATCTGCTAGCTCTGCTCCCCCTGTGTCATTCCATAGAGCTTTTCAGCCTTGTATGAGGCAAAACGGCCTGCATCAAGCGAATCCCTTATCTCCTCCATCATGTTGTTGTAGAAATACAAATTATGGAGCACGCACAGTCTCATTCCGAGCATCTCCTTTGCCTTTAAAAGATGCCTGATATATGCACGCGAATATGTGCGGCAGGCAGGACAGTTACATCCCTCCTCAATAGGGCGCATATCCTTCTGATACTTCTGGTTGAACAGATTAAGCTTATGTAGGTTTATTAACAGGCAGATGAGGCACTGTTTCATCAAGAATATGGTACATCTCCTCATGGCTCTCTCCTACTGCCAGACCGCCGACTGCATAGCCATCCAGCTCAAGCTCAGAAATGCGCTTTGCATGGTCAATTCTTATATCATCATAAATAGCTCCCTGATTGATGCCGAATAAAAGCTGCTCCTTGTTGATAGTATCCGGTAAACTGTTTAAGCGTGCCATCTCCTTTTTGCACCTCTCAAGCCAGCGCGCGGTCCTGTTTACAGAGTTTGTCACATACTGTCTGTCTGCAACACTCGATGGGCACTCGTCAAACGCCATAGCTATCGTGGAGCCGAGGTTTGACTGTATCTGCATGCTCTCCTCAGGTCCCAAAAATCTTGGCACCGTCAATATGCGAGTTGAAGTACACGCCCTCTTCCTTTATTTTCCGAAGGCCTGCCAGTGAAAACACCTGGAATCCGCCGGAATCTGTAAGGATTGGTCTGTCCCACACCATGAATTTGTGCAGTCCGCCAAGCTCTTTAATGATTTTGTCTCCGGTTCTTACATGCAGGTGATATGTATTTGACAGCTCAACCTGACACTTTATCTCCTTTAAATCGTCCGTAGAGACAGCGCCCTTTATCGCACCTACTGTTCCTACATTCATAAATACAGGTGTCTGTATATCTCCATGCACAGTATGGAATGTACCTCTCTTGGCACGTCCCTCTTGTTTTAGTAACTCATATTTAGCCATATTTTCGTTTAATTCTCCTGTTTCTTTTACTTATCGCCATTGCCTACGATTTTTCTGATTAATATTCCGTTGGTCAGCAATGTGGTATCTATGCAATGCCTCTCAAAAAGTACCTCGCCGTCCTTTGGACCTCAATATCCTCATCAGAGCAGTTGACTATAACCTCCACATATGTATCCACCCAGCCCATCTTTCTGAACTGGATTACCCTCGGATTGTCAGCAAAATCGTCAGGAAAATGGAAGTTTCTGCCCTTTAAAAGCGGCTCACTCGCCCTTAAATGAATGAGCTTTGATACCATCTCAATGCGCTCCTTAAACTTGCCTGCCTCAATATCATCCCACGGCATACATCGTCTGCAGTCAGGGTCATAGCTGCCCGGCATGGCAATCTCAGTGCCGTAATATATACATGGGCTGCCCGGCATGGAAAAAAAGCACTGCAAGCTGTGCAAAGTACTGGTCGAGATTCTTCGTATCAGAGCGAAGGCGCTTTGTATCATGTGAATCAAGCAGATTGAAAAGCACATCATTGGTCTGCTGCATGTAGTTGGTATAACATCTGTTTATAGTATACTCAAAATCCTGATTCGTCTGGCTCTTATCTATCCAGAAATCCTTGATGCTCTCTCAAGCGGATAGTTCATAACCGCATCGAACTCATCTCCACGCAGCCACGGAAGAGCATTATGCCATATTTCTCCCAAAATGTAAATATCCGGATTGATTTCCTTAAGCCTTGCCCTAAGCTCCTTGCAGAATCGGTGTGACACCTCATTTGCCACATCAAGGCGCAGTCCGTCTATATGATAATTTTCTACCCAGTTGGCACAGATATCGATAAAGTATTTTCGCACCGCCGGATTATTTGTATTGAGCTTTGGCATATTGTCAAAAAAATCCAAACGTATAAAACTGACCCTTTTTAGCAGCTCCATGCTTAAAGTCAAGCGGCCATTCATTGATCATAAACCAGTCGTAATATTCTGAATCCGCTCCCTTTGCTAAAACGTCCTGCCACGGTGCAAAATAATAGCCACAGTGGTTGAACACTCCGTCAAGCATTATTCTCATATCACGCTTATGAGCTTCTAGCACAAGCCTCTTAAAGGTATCTTCATCTCCAAAGCGCGGATCGATCTTTGCATAATCCGTTGTATCATACTTATGATTGCTCGGCGACTCGTTTATCGGTGTCAGGTAGATTCCGTTTATTCCAAGCTCCTTTAAGTAATCAAGCTTTTGAATGATTCCTGCGAGGTCTCCGCCGAAGCACTCCTCATTTTTGACCTTTCCCCTGTTTCTCCACGGAACAACATAATCAGGATCTATCGAGTGGTCTCCATTGCAGAATCTATCCGGAAATATCTGATACCATATAGTGTCATTTACCCACTTCGGTGTGACCGGAATATCACACGGATTCATCCACGGGAATACAAAGCACTGGCGGCTTCTGCCCTCAAGTGCCATCTGCTCTGCACTCACGAAGCCATCCTCAAAGTAAAACCATCTCTCATCCTCTGTGATGAGCTCAAAATAATATTTAAGTCTCTTGAATGGTGGCTTTACCGTGGTTGTCCACCATATCTGGTGCTTTAATTTCTTTTTAAATATAATCGGCTGCTTATCGCCATTCCAGGTCTCACCACCGCCTAAGATACCGGCTGCGAATGGGTCACCGAGTATGATATTTACTTCCTTCACATCATAACCGGTCTTTATATTTATGATTAATTCATCCTCATTTAAAGGATAGCAGTAGTTGTCGTATGCCTGGTGAAATACCCCATTAAATTCCATGTTTTCTCCCTCTTTTGCTGTCTTATTGTAGTCGTTGTTGCATTGCTTCATTGTGGTTCTGAGGACGGCACGTAAGTCGCGGCAAAATTGCTACAAATGATGCTGCTTAATTATACTTGCTTAAATTATGCTTCGCCTAATTTGCGCTTTACATATACAGGCATGCAAGCATGCATCGATGATACATTTTGACCCTTTAATCACATAATTATATACAAACATAGTTCGAAAGTTATCTAAATAAAATAATATCATAGTTTTCTTGACTATTCAACTTGGTATTACTTATAATATACCTATTATTGTAACTATAGGAGCTTCCGTGAGAACAAGAAAGACCGTTGCTATTACCGTTCATCCTACCTAATAGTGTGTCCAGCAACGATTACAGCCCATTTAAAATGTCTTTTCGAGGCATGGGATGCAATCACTCAATAATTAACACTATGGCGCATCAGCTTTTTTTTATTCTCTATGGTTCTAAATAGTTATATACTATATAAAAAAGGAGACCATCATGGCAGGTTCATCATACGGAAATATTTTTAGGGTAACAACATGGGGAGAATCACACGGAAAGGGCTTAGGTGTCGTTGTGGACGGCGTTCCTGCGGGGCTTGAGCTGTGTGAGGAGGATATTCAGATATTCTTAAACAGAAGAAAGCCGGGACAGTCTAAGTTCACTACTCCACGCAAGGAGGATGATACGGTTGAGATTCTCTCCGGTGTGTTTGAGGGAAAGACTACAGGTACACCTGTTTCTATGGTTGTGTGGAATAAAAATCAGAAATCAAAGGATTACAGTGAGATTGCTTCGTACTATCGTCCGGGCATGCTGACTTTTGCTTTGATGAGAAATACGGCTTCAGAGACTACAGAGGCGGAGGTCGTTCTTCGGGACGCGAGACAATAGGCCGTGTTGCAGCAGGTGCTATCGCTGTAAAGATGCTCTCTGGCCTTGGCATAAAATTTCTTACATACACCAGATCAATAGGTCCTGTTACAATTAATGAGGTTAATTTTGATGCCCATGAGATTTACAACAATTCACTTTATATGCCTGATGCCGATGCAGCTCTAAAAGGCTTCCGAATATCTGGAGGAATGCCTTAAATCACTCAATTCCTCAGGCGGTGTGTGTGAATGTGTCATCACAGGTCTTCCTGTCGGGCTGGGTGATCCTGTATTCGAGAAAATTGATGCCAATCTGGCAAAGGCTATTATGTCTATCGGAGCTGTAAAGGGCTTCGAAATCGGCGATGGCTTTGATGCAGCAACTGCTACAGGACTTACAAACAATGATGCCTTTATTATGAGGGATGGCGCTGTTTCAAAAGAGACAAATCACTCCGGTGGTACTCTCGGCGGCATGACAGACGGCTCACCGCTTATTTTCAGAGCTGCCATAAAGCCTACTCCTTCAATCGCAGCTACACAGCACACTGTAAATAAATCCGGTGAAGATATAGAGATTTCCATCAAGGGACGTCATGACCCGATTATCGTGCCACGTGCTGTTGTTGTTGTTGAAGCTATGGCTGCAATTACTATTGCGGATGCACTGCTTATGAATATGGGAGCACGCATGGACCGCATCACAGATTTTTATAAAAAATTATAACTTTGTCCTATATTAAAAAGCATCTATCCGGTTTTTCCGGACAGATGCTTTTTATCTATTTCATTGGAACAATCTGTAATGTTTTTCCTAGTGAATTCAAAATATATTTTAGAATATATTTCCAAGAAGCAGCGGATTTAACAACATATACTGCGCATTCGTCACCCCAAAAGCCACAAGCGCCAGTGGCAGCACAATAAAAAGGACGCATGATATAATCACAGACATGCCGCTTCTTAAGTATTTAAACATTGCAAAAACAAACAGGCTGACCAGTAATCCCCCTATAAAGCGCATCAGCATTATGATAAGTATATACTGCCCTACCGATATATTCTGCGAAACACGCCACAGATGCTCCATACTTGCCGCCGGAGCATTAAGCCCCTGCGTGCCATATGCCAAAAGCACATTGCACAGCCGCACAATATATACAAGTGCAAATGCTGTGACAGTGCCCAAAAAGCCAAGTATGCATTTGATTCCCATATGCTGTTTCCTGCCACGGCGGGTAGTCCTTAAAAGCCGGATTTCATGGTTTGCATAATCCGCTCCGCATATACCGCAGGCTATTGCTATTAGGAGAATAACATACACAAAGGCCTGTGCTGTATCACGGTTTTTGAAGTCTGTTCTGTCGGTAAGGATATCATAGCCCTTTTCAAAAAACAGCCAGCCCTCTTTTAACGTCTTAAGATAATCCACATGTGCTGTAAGCTTGTTGAATGCCTCCTGTCTGCTCAGTTCATCCTTGTACTTTATATTGATATAGCTTTCACTCTTCCCCTGCTCCATATCGTAAGCAATGTTATCTGACAGCCGGTCGTATTTTGCTCTTTCTTCATCCAGAAGCTCATTGGTTTTGGCAGTTAAAGGTCCATAATATTTGTCCATATATTCCTTGTAATACACCTCATCAACCGAGTCATAGGAAAGCTTCTCTGCCGGATTCCACCATACCACAAAAAGAGCTGCTGCAATCAAAATAAGTAACACTTTTCCCGGAACAAGTGCCTTATAGCATTCGTGCAAAAATAAAGATGTATGACAGCCTGTATTTTTATCGCAGGCAAAGCCGGGCAATATAAACAGCTTCTTTTCATGCACCGAATTGAGATAATTTGTAACCGCACAAATACATACAGCTATACACAAAAGCCAGAATAAGCCATACAATACCCCGGTATTAAGCGGATATCCAAACAAATTGATATTGACATAATCAGAAAAAAGTCTGCCTGTCCTGACTCCATACATGATATTTATGTACTTAAGGAAGGCTAGGAAGCTGGTTCCTGATATCGTTGTGTAGCAGATAGCCTCAATAACCACGGTCACTGCAGAAGCAACGAACACAAATATAATATTGTCAAGCGCTGCGCATATCAGCATAAAAAACATGCCAAGCAATATAAAGCTTATTATTTTCACAGGAAAATAGCATGCCAGAAATTGTCCTATACTAAGCTTAAACGGACTGCCATAGTACAGATAAACACTTTGAAGCGGACTTTTCAGATTTATCGGATTGTAAAAGCACATGCTTATGACTGCATTGATGCCATACAACAGTAAGGTGATAAGAATGACCGCCATAATCATCACGAATGACTTTGACGCCATAAGCTGCCTTCTGCCCCTTGCAGTTGTTCTAAGCAATGCAAGCTGGTTCTCGCTTTTTTCATAAAACACAAGATTGAGCGCAATGATAAAAAGCATAATCACAGCCACATAGTCGGTAAGCTCATTGTCTGTAATATTCAAAAGTCCCGATGCATCCATAACCTCAGGCACTGTACCTTCAAGCTTACTGTAGACTCTGCTCGTTTTAGCAGCATTTTTCTCTGCGAAGCCTCCATTGCCGGAAAACTTATTCATAATCGAAATTTCATCAGCCTTTTCATTGACAGAGTCCAGATACTCATCATAAGACAGACACGCCAATGCTTCCTTGTATACCCTGCTGCACAGACTAATCCTGCCGTAAGCTTCTGCCGTCATCTGCCTCTGTTCAATTTCCGGCAAAACATCCTCACGACTGTAATTGCTTATTTCGCCATACAGCGCGCTGTAGTCCTTACCTGTATACCCATCATCATTTACGGTATTCATGGTATACAGTCCAAGAACCGGATTAAGAACAAGCAAAAACAAAAGAATAAGCACTGTTCTTTTAGTCAATAGTTTACATATTTCGTTTTTTACTATATCCATTTTCAGTCCCCATTAAGATACAAATACAAGTCCTCAAGATTTGGTCTCACAGCCTCCTTCTGCCATCTGCCATCATACGAATCGGCAATAATGCGGGCTATGACACCGTCTGCATCCCTTGAAATATTGCTCACCTTGTATCCGGTGTTTACCTCATCTATCTCATTATCCGATAAAAAAATATTCCATACCTTTCCATCAAGTTCCTGAAGCAGCTTTGACGGAGAACCACTCCTTATTATTTTACCGTTGCTTAACATAACTATCTCTTTGGCGATAAACTCAACATCCGTAACCACATGAGTCGCAATAATAACAATCTTGTCCTTTGCAACCTCTGATATCAGATTGCGGATTCTGATTCTCTCCTTTGGGTCAAGCCCTGCCGTTGGCTCATCCAGTATAAGGATGCCGGGATTGCCTATGAGTGCCTGTGCTATCAGTGCTCTCTGCTTCATTCCACCCGAAAAAGCGCCAAGCTTTTTTCCAAGGACATCATCAAGCTTTACCATGCGCACATAGTGATCTATATCTTTACCGGCTTCACTCTTTTTTAATCCTTTCAGGGATGCCATAAAGTAAAGAAAACGCCTAAGACTAAGCTCCGGATATATATTCTGCTGCTGCGGCATATATCCGAGAAGCTTCCTGTATTCACTTCCAAGCTCGTCTATGCCCCTTCCGTCAAGCAGCACACGGCCTTTTGATGGAGTCAGATTGTCAGAAATGAGATTCATCATAGTTGATTTACCGGCTCCATTCGGTCCCAAAAGCCCATATATTCCCGGTGTAAATGAAAACGACACATCATCCAGTGCGGTTTTATCCTTATAAACTTTTGTAAGCCCCTCCAATTCAAGTGTCATTGCTTATATTCCTCCCACTGACTTCTCACGCTTTCAAGATAGCTGTCCATTCCATCTGCTGTAAGCTTTTGTACGGCACCGTCTAAAGTATCATCTACAGTGGCACCATGCAGTCCTGTCATGAAATCATCTAAATCTGTTGAAATCCTACCCATATTCTTAGTATCCGGTTCGAAGCCGATAAACGGAGACAATGTGGCATTGTCATAAAAGTCAAAAAACTCCTTCTTACGATTGTCCACATATTTCTCGTTCTTTGTCGGATAAACATTCACGAAAAGATTAAGACTAAGCTTCGTCAGATAGTCATCATCCAGACTGCCTCCATCACAAGCTTCTGCAATGCCATCTTTAAGCTTATAATCCTTATCTTTTTCACCGTACAAAAGGATATTGCCGTACTTTTCATCTCCATATAACAGACTAAGGAAATCCATCACAGCAGAAGCATCCTTTGCTTTCTTTGCTACACCGATGGAGCTGTTTATCCTTGATGAAAGGTAAGTCTTTACTTCCTTTACCGTGATATTGTCCTTTTTGAAATTTTCATCCACGCTACCGACACATAAAGCAGCCGCAAAATTGCCTGCCTTGATATTTTTTAATATCTGAGCATCATTCAGCCCCGGATTGTTGAGATATGTTATCTCATTTGTCAAATCATCAGACATATAGCCGTCTTTCTTCATCCGGTCAAGCACCCTCAGATACCCGGTAAATTTCTGTGACTCTAAAGGATTTCCAACAGACATAGTATCATAGTCGAAGCAGAGCCCGTTTCTTATCTCACAGCCAAGCATATCATCAAATCTATATCCGTTTATGAGATACTCGAACCTCGGAGTATCACTTTTATCCCATTTAACCCCCTGAAGTATCTGATATATTCCGTCTATGCTGCCATCCCATGCACTTATCGCATCGTCAGAAACGTAATCCCTGTTGAAGGCTGCATAAACTACTCCCTCACCACTTGCAAGTGCTGACGGAATCGAATAAATATGCTTATCGCATTTAACCATCTCCCAAAGATTCTTTGGAAAAGCCTCATAAAGTGTTTTTCCTTTATCGCCTGATAAGATATCATCAAGATTCAGGACCAGATCCGAGCGTACCAGATCATACACCGGATTATTTCCGGCAGCATCACCGAAACCCAGGAATGCTATATCTGTTTTACCGTTTTCCAAGGCTCCCTCAACAGCCTGTCCGTAATTGTCATAGGACAAGGTTTTGATTTCGAGCTCATAATCATGTCCGTCCGCAGCAAGTGCATCGTTGAACTTCTTTAGATTATTCTTATCAATCTTACAAATATCAGGTATAGCAAACGTTATAACCTGCGCATCTGAATTTCTTTTGTTCTCTGATTCTTCTTTATCAGCTTTATCCGACTTTTTTGTTTTATCAGCCGACTCTGTCCGGCCTTCGCTGACAGCTCCGGCATTATCCGTTTTTCTGTTAAGGCAGACTGCCGCCACTGCTATAACAACAATGACTGCTACTGCAACCGCTATCAAAATACCCTTTTTTCTTACTATTCTTCATCATCAAAACACCTCAATTCCTTTGGTTCAAATACTCCCTTGTTCAATTCATCAAGACTTATTACCCCAAGGCACAACTTTCCGTTATCATTTGTATATGTGACATATACCGACTGACCGCATATGCTTGCAATGCTAAATGCCTTTTCAGTAGACAGCTTCATCAGTTCTTCACTCTTATCATCCTTCAAGCGATAATATGTCACTTCATCACTTTTTTTTTCTTCAGAAAGGGCATAATATAAAAAGTCTCCGCTCTTTTTTAATGGTCCATATTGTGTTTTTCCATCCGCATCTATCGGAAGCTGTCTTGTCTGTCTGCTTTCGGTGTCAAACACAAAATATCCATCCTTTGACGAATAATAACCATCGCCATCTAACAGCCTAAGATCGTTAATATGGTCTATTTCCGTCAGACATGTTGTCTTTTCATCTGCTATATCATATTGATATATTCCATTAAGCATATTATCATAAGCAAAAGACTCCGCATCATCTGACGCTCCCTCCTCTATCATCAGCTCTGTAACATCATCTCCAAACCGCACAGTCGAATAGTACACTACTTCGTCTTCATAATATATGTCCGTAATATTTGCCTGTTCGCTTGTTATCTTATCACTCATATACACCTTGTAATTATCGAGATCTATAACAAAAATACCGGCTTCAGGCTTATCATCATTTACAATCTGTCCTTCATCATTAAGCTCTATTCTGTTACTGTAAGCTCCTATAACATAATTATCCCTGTACAAAACAGCCGTAACATTCTGAACATTCTCTAATTTGGCTGCTTTTTTACGATTCTCACCGTTTGAGTCCATAACATACAGATATTGAACTGTCATATCTTCATCCGACATATTTCCTACATAATAAAGATGGTCATTGTAAAGCACCGTTCCGGCTCCTTCTAAACCATAAAAAAGCTGCAGGACATGAGGGCTTCTCATTGGAGCCCGAGAATCCTTCATGTGTGCAGTTGGGCTTATCGCAATAGACCATGTCCTTGCCTGATGCCGTATCGATGAGATGCAGTATTCCGGAATCATCAAGATACAGTACATTGTCTTGAATAATTACATCGTACATCTCCAGAGCCATATGTGTACATTGTATTGGATGTACTGCGGTTTCTATTCTTTATTATAAAAACCGCAGTCACAATACAGATGATAAGTATGAAGATGATTGATGCGATTAATATGCGTTTTTTTTCTTCATAGTGCCCCTCCCTTTTTGATAATATTATACATAAAACAAATTACTCCGAATACAAAAGGCGAAATTAGTACTTTTCAAGGTGAATTTATTAAATTTTCATCAATATTTTCACGGTGAACCGTTCATCTGAACACTCAAAATCCAGTGTGCTTATATATTTATCAAGCACTTTCTTTACATTCTTTAATCCATAACCATGTTCTCTTACAGATTGTTTTGTCGTAATCGGCAATCCCCTTTAAATATCACTTTTTGTAAACACCTGTTACTAATCTCAACAACAAGTGAATCCATTAAATAATTAATTTCCAAATCTATGCTTGGATTTTTTACATCTTTTTGTGCCTCTATCGCATTCTCCAAAAGGTTTCCAAAAATAATATTCATATCATATGCCGATAATTTTAAATCACTCGGAACCACAACTTTTACATTCAACTGAATTTTCTTATCCACCGCACGCTGAAGCATATAATTTAAAACTGTATCAAGCGCCGTATTACCCGAATCAACCAGCCGCCTTGATTCTACAAGATTATTCTCCATAGCTGACACATAATTTTTTATCTGTTCTATTTCGCCTGTTGAAGCAAGCACCGAAATCTCTGCAAAATGACGTTTCATATCATGTCGAAATGATCTTAATGCCTCCATGTTTTCATTCTGAAGCATAATCTCTCTTTCATAAGAACTAACCTGATCTCTAAGTACCTGATTTTCCAAAGCCTTCTGAGAAGACTTAACAAGATCATCCATCAGATATGAAATAATAATATTCACAAGCAGAAATGCTCCGCAGACTAACGAAAGAGAAAATGATGACACGGTTTTATCCATAAATATTACTATTGATGTTATAATACATACTAATAACGACGCAATAATAAACAACCAATAACGATTATTCAGCTCTATGCCTAAATCATTTCCAAAAATCTTTCTGTAATCAACTGTGCAGCATGCAATAATAAAAAGAGCAAATATACTTACAAAAGCTGAATATCCATCATATCCAAAGGGCTTTATCAAAAATGCACTTACTACTAAATCTATGAGACAGCTTACTGCCAAAATATAAAAAACAAATATACATTTTCTTTTTATCGTACCATTATATGATAAAGCAATTGCTGACAGCCCTAAGAAAATACTAAGGAAATTAAATATCGGTTTATAAAAAACAAGTTTACAAATATCGCTATAAAAACACTAAATAAATATGCAAATACCTTTCGCACTCTGTTTCCATCATTATCAAAAAAAGTATGAGTAAATCTTTCTGCAATAACAGTCTGAGCTACCTTTGTAAACAAAATAACCATTGCTTTTTCAAAAGTCATATCACTTCCTTACTCCTTCCATAGTTAAAAAAACTGCTTGCTTAAATGAAGCCCTTTTAGACTGTGCTATACTTATTTCCATACCATTTTTTCAGTAAAACAGCATCACTTTTCCATGATTTAATACATTTTATATTGACTATATATGACTTGCTTATGCAGACAAACTGAAACGGAAGATTTGATACAATATCACTAAGTTTTCCATAATAAGATACACTTTCACCATCGGTTTTACATATAGTAATAGTTTTATTTCTGCTGGAAAACAACATAATTTCCCCATACGGAATAGAATATCCTGTCTTATTATATGTATATCTGAATTCTTTTTTTCTGCACATCTTCAAGTTGTAATATTTTAGTCATGGTATCATACAAAACATTTTCATCTATCGGTTTTATAAGGAAATCATATGGATGAATTTGAAAAAGCTCCATAGCATAGCTTGTTTTATGAGAAATAAACACAATATTCATCCTGTCATTATGAAGCGTTTCCCTTTATATATTTTCCTGCATAAACCCCATTATCACCCGGTAACTCAATATCCAAAAAAGTATCTGCGGATTGAATTCTTTTATGTCTCTGCATAATGACATAGAATCATACCATACTTCAACCTCGCATTTTTCAGCTCTATTATTAAAATATTCAATAATTATTTTTTCGAGTACAGCGCACTGATTAATCTCGTCATCACATATTGCCACTTTATAAATCATTTGTTATTTTTCCTTCTGTTATCTTACTCCAAAATTACTTTTTTATAATTTTATCTAACATAATAGATAAAATCAACAATCCATGCACAAAACGACCATTTTTTGCAGAAAATGGACATAAACTATGGTCACATATTATAATGAGATAATAATAGAAAAACTAAATTCATTGTTCTCATTTTTAATAACATATTCGCCATTGTATTTTTCTACAATTTGAATAATATTTTTTATACCAATGCCATGCATTTCTGGTTCATCTTTTTTACTTGTTTTTATTTCATTATCACTGTAAATAATTGGATGACTGCATGTATTTTTCACCGAAAGAACTATAAGATTTTCCTCTATCACAAACTTTAGTTTTATAGTTTTCTTTTCCTCACATTTTTCACATGCTTCAATGGCATTATTTAGCAGATTTGCTAAAATCACTACCAGATCCTCATCCTCTATTACAATTTTTGATAAATCATTTACCTTAAACACAAAAAAACAATATTCTTACTGATAGCCTCCTGATACTTTGTATTAAGAATGGCATTTATTATCACATGATTTGTATTGATTACATTTTTCTCTCCAATAAAAGTATTGCTGATATTTCTTACATATTTGCTTGCCTTATCATATTCATGATCTTCCAATAAGGATTCTATACACAATATATGATTTTTAAATTCATGTGACTTTTTTCTTCTGAATTTCATAATTTTCCGAAATAGAACGGTACATATCAATTTGGTTTTTAAACTGTAGCCCCAATATTTCCTTTTCATGCAATTTAGCTTCACTGGTTACAATATCGTTAATCAGGAAATATACAAATATATTCATCACAGCCAATCCCAAAGAGATAGAATATAAAACGTTCGCCTGCACTTCATTTTTTGTATATTGAAACGTCATAATCATTGCTATAATTGTAATTATTGTAAATACAGGAAAAAACAAAAATCTTCCCCATATTTTGTCAGGTAAAGTCTCTGTTGATTTTTTTCCCAAAGTGTTTTTTTTAGCAGTAAGATACATAAAAATACGGTAATCTTGCTAAAAATAACAACCAAGCTTCCCTCTAACGCATATCCTTTTTGTACCTCACCCGCTTTTGAAATAATTGTGTTATTACTAATATAAGCTATATAATCAACTATGATTGATAATCCTTGATATAATAATGCAAAAATGACTGATTTTTTTTATACTAATTTCAAAATAAAAACTCATAATTATAACTGCAGCCAGTACAACCAACGTCATTTTCAATATAAGCATATCAGACAAAATAATCCGCATAAATAATAGCAGCAAATCAATGATAGCATCAGCAAAACTTTTTGACTTTTTCTTAATCTCGAATTTTCTTTGCAAAAAACATCGTAAAATAAATTACAACATATCGCTTCAAATATAATAATTACTAAACTGAAAAAAAATATGTAAACATAAATTACACTTCTCCTTTATATGCAATAAATGCATCCTTCACATTCTTATATCTTGCCTTAGGTATGAGCAATTCCTGATTATTACATAACAGTACTTTATAGCATTTAACACTCCTAATATATTTCAAATTAGTCAAATAGCTTTGATGGATTCTAATAAAATGGAAATCTTTTAGTTCATTTTCCAGCTCATTTAATGTGCCATATAAATTATAGATTTTGATTTTATCCTCCATGATATAGAATTGCAGTTTATGTAATTTGCTTTCAATATATAGTATATTGTCTATATTAATCTCCTTTTCTCCTTCATTGAACTTGAATTTTTTCTTTTTACTACCAAATTCATCTTATGAAGAATGGCATCCATGCATTCGCTTATGGAAGCCTCCAAATTAGTATTATTTTTCAACAGATATCTTATGGCATCGACCTTGTAGCCCTCCAACGAATAATTTATATAAGCTGTCACAAATACAATATATATTTCAGAACTATACTCCCTGATTTTTTGTGCCGTAACAATTCCATCAACATCATCCATATTAATATCCAAAAAAATGATGTTGTATTGTTTAATTTCAATTCCTAAATCTATTATTTCCTTACCTGATGAAAATGTATCTATTTCATAATAAATCTCTTTTTCATTTAAATAGGCTGCAACATATTTATTTATATTATCTCTAAATACTTTTTCATCATCACATATAGCTATTTTTAACATTTTTTTCTCCATTACTATCTGTTGTATTTCAGTTATTATTTCAACGAATTTTCAAATAATCCGTATTTTTTTTTGCGAAAAAATCCGCAATACTATAATTTAGTATAGCGGATTCATTCCTAAAAAACAATTATTTTAATCTAAAGCGATAGCCTCATTCTCCTGACGTCTTAAAATATCAAACTCATCAGGTGTCTCTGACAGCTTTACATAGAATACCTGCTGTGGATGCGGGCAGGATTCCATCTCATTGCCATCCTCATCAACGAGCGCAAGCACTGTTGCAAGCACATTGTCTCCGTTTGGCTTCATTATTTCAATCTGCTCGCCAACTGAGAACTTGTTTCTCTGCTCCATGCGGTAGAGGCCTTTTTCATTTGGCGCACCAACTATTCCAAGATAGGTGTAGCCTTTCTCGTAAGTATTGTTATCGTATATCTGAGTCTCCTCCGAAGGCTTTCCGTAGAAAAAGCCTGTGGTAAACTGTCTGTAGGTACAGCTCTTTATCTGCTCTAAGTACCATGGCATATTTGCCTCGTATTTCTCAGGTGATTCAAGATAATCATCTATCGCCTTGCGGTAGGTTCTTGCTACTGTTGCCACATAGAGAGCGGTTTTCATACGTCCCTCTATCTTGTAGCTGTCTATTCCTGCATCAATCAGATCCGGGATATGCTCTATCATGCAAAGGTCCTTTGAGTTGAAGATATATGTGCCACGCTCATTCTCGTATACCGGCAGATACTCACCCGGGCGCTTTTCCTCCACAACAGAGTATTTCCAGCGGCACGGATGTGTACACGCGCCCTTATTCGCATCACGGCCTGTGAAATAGTTGGAAAGCAGGCATCGGCCTGAATATGAGATACACATTGCTCCGTGCACGAAGGTCTCTATCTCCATCCTGTCATCTATGTGCCCTCTTATCTCCTTTATCTCCTTAAGTGAAAGCTCTCTGGCTGTCACCACGCGGCTGGCTCCGAGATTCCACCAGAACTGATATGTGCCGTAGTTCGTGTTGTTGGCCTGTGTGCTGACATGTCTTTCTATCTCCGGGCAGACCTCCTTTGCAATCATGAAAACTGCCGGGTCTGCAATGATCAGTGCATCAGGTCTGTCCGGCTTCATATTGTGACGCTCTGTAAAGTATTCACGCACTCCGTCAAGGTCATAGTTGTGAGCCAAAATATTGGCTGTAACATACACTCTCACACCGTGAGCATGTGCAAAGGCAACACCCTCTGCCATCTCCTCCATCGAGAAATTCTTAGCCTTGGCCCTTAGTCCAAATGCCTCTCCACCGATGTAAACTGCATCAGCTCCATATATAACTGCTATCTTAAGTACCTCCAGGCTGCTCGCCGGACAAAGTAATTCTATTTTTCTCATTTTTTCTCCCATACAGTTTTGTATTCATACAATATATTCTACACCGGTTACTATAGCTTTGTTGACACCGTAATTCCATCGCCTATAGGCATCACTGCCGTCACCAGCTCATCGGAGTGTGTAAGCTCGTAGAGATACTCCCTCATACGCTTGTAGATGGTACGGTTTCTGCGCTCAACGATATAGTGCGATTCTATGATATCGCCATCCTGCAGCACATTGTCGGACACCAGCACCCCGCCTGTCTTTAAAAGGCGAAGCACCTGCGGCATAAAGTTGATATACTGTCCCTTTGCCGCGTCCATAAATATCATGTCAAACTGTCCTTCAAGCTGTGGAAGTATCTCCGTTGCATCGCCCTCTCAGAGTGTAATCTGCTCCTGCTTCCCGGCTCTTTCAAAGTTGGCCTTTGCGATAGGTATTCTTTTTTCGTAATTTTCAATCGTCACTATCTGACAACCCTTCGGTGCATACTCTGCCATCAAAACGGCAGAAAAACCAACCGCTGTTCCCACCTCGAGAATACGCATTGGTTTTTGCATTGCAAGAAGCAGCTTTAAAAAGCTCTGCATCTCTTTTCTGATAATCGGAACGAAGTCTCTTAAGGCTTCCTTCTCTATCTCATCTAATACAGGCGTGTTGCCTCTGTCCAAGGAATTGATATATGTGACAAGTCTCTCATCAACTATCATTCTTGTATTTCCTAATCTAATTATTGACACAAATGCGCTTAACGGATAATTACTGTGTATCCGAAGGCTCCGTAGTCTGTGTGTGTTCTTCATCGCTCTTGTCGGAGGACATGATTACCATCATATCCTTTGCCGTCATTGAAGTGTTGAGTGTGTATATCCCCTTTGGCTTTATATGTCCTGAGTAAGCAGACAGCTTAAGCTGGAGATAAAATAAATTGTGATCCCTTACAAGGCCCTTGTCCTCTAAAAGCTGTCCAAGCTCCTCTGCGGAGATGCCCTTTTCCACCTGAACGAGTACATCCTGACCATCGCCATTTGTCATGGCAGGCTCAGTAAAAACTCTGTAGCCAAAATCATAGCAGATGCTGCAGATTTTTATACCCGCAAACAGCACCAAAAGAGCAATCATTATTGAAAAAGCAACCCTTATAAAACCAAATAAAGCCTTGTTAAAATCCATAAGCTGTTCCTACACTTCCATAATTATAGGTATAATCATCGGTCTTCTCTTTGTTTCCTTCCAAACAAAGTCTCCCAATGCATCCTTTACCTCTGTCTTTATCTTGCCCCAGTCTGTCACATTGTTGTCTGTCAGACGCTCCATTGTGTCATCCAGCACGCATTTTGCCTCATCCATCAAGCTCTCAGAATTGCGCACATATACAAAGCCTCTCGATACAATATCAGGACCTGCAAGCAGCTGTCCTGAGCCTGCCTCAAGTGTCATCACAACGATGATGATTCCATCCTCAGCCAGACGCTGTCTGTCACGGAGCACGATATTTCCTACATCTCCTACACCGAGACCATCGACCATAACATTGCCCACATGCACTCTGCCTGTCACCTTGGCACCGTCCTCATTGATTTCAAGCACATCTCCTGATGAAAGGATCTTGATGTGGTCTGTATCATATCCGAGCTGCTCGGCTATTTTGGCCTGTGCCACAAGATGCTTGTACTCTCCATGAACAGGGATTGCGTACTTTGGATTGACAAGAGAATAAATAAGCTTTATATCCTCCTTGGCACGCATGACCGGAAACATGGACATCCTGGAATATAACGTCTGCACCCTTCATCATGAGCTCATTGATGATACCTGTAACCGACTTCTCATTTCCCGGTATAGGATTTGAGCTGAATACGATGGTATCGTTTGGCTTTATGGATACCTTTCTGTGGGTACCGTTTGCCATACGTGAAAGAGCTGCCATTGACTCTCCCTGGCTTCCTGTCGTGATGATGACAGTCTGCTCATCAGGATAGCTTCTAAGCTGTTCTACATCTATAAGAATATTGTCAGGCAGCGACAGATAGCCAAGCTCTGAGGCTATCGAAATGATATTTACCATGCTTCGTCCCTCGATGGCTACCTTTCTGCCATACTTCTCAGCACAGTTGATAATCTGCTGCACACGGTCTACATTTGATGCAAATGTAGCAATGATAATTCTGTTTTTCCTGTGATCCTCAAAGATGCCGTCCAATACCTTTCCGACAGACTTCTCAGACTGTGTGAAGCCGGTCTCTCTGCATTGGTACTGTCGCACATAAGCGCGAGCACACCCTTCTTTCCAATCTCACCAAACCTTGCAAGGTCGATTGCATCTCCAAATACAGGTGTGTAATCTACCTTGAAATCGCCTGTATGCACAACTATACCTGCCGGTGAATATATAGCAAGCGCTGCTGCATCCTGGATACTGTGGTTAGTCTTTATAAACTCAACCCTGAAGCAGCCAAGGTTGATATGCTGTCCGTATTTTACGACTTTTCTCTTGACAGTCTTGAGCATGCCATGCTCTTCAAGCTTTCTGTCAATAATTCCGATGGTAAGCTTTGTAGCGTATATCGGTACATTTATCTCCTTAAGCACATAAGGAATAGCACCGATATGATCCTCATGTCCATGAGTGATAAAGAAGCCCTTGACCTTATCGATGTTCTCCTTAAGATATGTGATATCAGGGATAACCAAATCTATTCCCAGCATATCGTCCTCAGGGAATGATAATCCGCAATCAACTACAATAATACTGTCCTCATACTCAAAGGCAGTAATATTCATTCCAATCTGCTCTAATCCTCCAAGTGGAATGATCTTAAGCTTACCTGTATTCTGTTTTTCTGTTTTCTTCAAAATATTACCTCCAAATTTATTTCACGTACAACTGCAATCCTAATATTCAAGTGCAGTGTCATCATCCGTAAGCTCAGAAAATACCTTAGCAATAGCCGAAAACTCAACATCGTCTTCAACCATCTGATAAAGCACCTCTTCATCCTTTGTGCTTACTTCTTTTTAAAATATATGCTTCACAGTCTCCGCTTTCTTCTCCTTCGGAAACTAAAAGATATCGTGTTCCATTAAGTGTTGTCTCTTCTTCAACCGCAAACTCGACAACATCATTGGTCTGCGGATCAGTAAATTTAATTTTCTGCATAAAAACTAAGACCGACTATTTGACAGATAATCCAAATATCCCTGCAAAATAAAAATCGCTGCTATCTCATCAACAAACCTTGCGATTCTCCCTGCGTATGCCGGTTTCCATCATAGAACGGTCGGCTGCGACTGTCGTAAGACGCTCATCCCAGTATATGACCTCAAGACCTGTACGCCTTGCAAGCATATCACCGAACTCCTTCGTCTTCTCGCAGCGTTCTCCTTCCGTGTTATTCATGTTTTTAGGATAGCCGAGCACAATCCTGTCCACCTTGTACTCTGCAATAATCTCCTCAATACGTGCCAAAGTCTGTCTGAGCTTGGACGGTGACTTCCTGCGCACTATCTCAACGCCCTGTGCTGTGATTAAGAGCTCGTCGCTCACCGCTACTCCGACTGTCTTTGAACCAAAATCAAGACCTAATATCCTCATATTAATCCCATGCGCTGTTCTCAATGTATGTCTTGAGAACCTCCTCCACAAGCTCGTCTCTCTCAACCTTCATTATGAGACTTCTGGCGTTCTTGTAGCTTGTGATATAAGTAGGATCTCCGGACATAATATATCCAACAACTGATTAACAGGATTGTAGCCCTTTTCCTTTAATGCCTTGTACACAATCTCAAGTACATCGCTTACCTGAAGCTCAGGCTCCTTTTGAACTGTAAAAAATTGTGTGTTGTTAATATTTTTTTTTCCATACGTTTCGCCCTTCTTGTAATATTATTTTATTATAAATGTAATAAAATTACAACCTTTTATTATTCGAAGAGTAATATTTCGTCTGTAAGCATACCCGATATACGGCCTGAAACTATCTGATTTTCAAGGTTTTCGTCAGTTTTCTTAGCGACCTTGACATATTCCTTAGTATATCCGACAAAGTATTCTTTATCACCGATTACGGCCTTTTCCTCAAAAAGCACCTCCTCATTCTTTCCGATATAGAATTTCCTGAATTCCTTAGACATGTCATGACCGAGTGCTATGAGCTTTTCGCTTCGTGCCGCCTTAATCTGCTCATCTATCTGGTCAGGCATTACTGCTGCGCGGGTGCCTTTTCGCTTTGAGTACTTAAAGATATGCATCTCATAAAAATGTATATGCTCAAGATATGCCTTAGTCTGTTCAAACTCCTCCTCTGTCTCCAGGAAATCCCACAATCACATCGGTTGTGATGGCCGGATGAACAAAATATTTACGCAAAAGCTCACAGCCTCTCTCGTACTCTTTAGTGGTATATTTTCTGTTCATCCTCTTAAGTGTTGCATCGCAGCCGCTCTGAAGCGACAGATGAAAATGAGGACAGATTTTATCAAGCTTTGAAAGCTCGCTCGCAAAGTGCTCTGTCACAATCTTAGGCTCAAGTGACCCAAGCCTGATGCGCTCTATGCCCTTTACTGCGTTCACCGCCTGTATCAGCTCAAGAAGGCCTGTAGCTTCCTCAAAATCCACACCGTATGAGCTTAGATGGATACCTGTCAGCACAACCTCCTTGAAGCCGTTTGCCGCGAGCCTTTCAACCTCTGCTATTACATTTTCAAACCTACGGCTTCTGACACGTCCTCTGGCATACGGAATGATACAATAGCTGCAAAACTGATTACAGCCGTCCTGCACCTTGATGAAGGCTCTCGTGTGCTCCTTTGTCTGGTCTATAAAGAGCTCCTCAAAATCATGCTTTCCATCATTTATATCGTCCACGGTATCGTTTACACTGTCCAAAGAGTATTCCTCAAGCAGCCTTACAAGGTCATGCTTTCTGTCATTTCCGATGACTATGTCCACCGATAAGTCGTTTAATACCTCTTTTTCACTTGTCTGCACATAGCAGCCGGCTGCCACAACTATTGAGTCCGGATTATTTTTCTTTGCCTTGTGAAGCATCTGTCTGGATTTTCTGTCAGCCATGTTGGTGACTGAGCATGTATTTATGACATACACATCAGCTTTTTGTGTGAATGGAACTATCTCATAGCCCGCCTCCTCAAGCAGATGCTGCATGGCCTCTGTCTCATATGCATTTACTTTACATCCTAAATTATGTAAGGCTGCTTTTTTCATTTTATTTTTTTACTCCTATTTAATTGACTTTTCCTTAAAAAACTATTACTATCTATATGACAGTAGTTATTTAAGGAGGTTTTCAATATGAAAACAGTACAGATTTCATTAAATTCCATTGGGAAAGTAAAATCATTCGTTAACGCTATTACTCAGTTTGATTTCGATTTTGATTTAATATCGGGCAGATATGTCATTGATGCTAAATCAATTATGGGTATCTTCAGCTTAGACCTCGCTAAGCCAATAGAGCTCGCTATACATACAGAAACCGGACTTGACGAGATTATGGAAGTATTAAAGCCATATATCATCGACGAAGCCAAGTAATACAGACACAATGATTTGATTAATTAGGACCTGAAGCTCAGGTCCTTTTTATTTTGCTCTAAGGTGGCACTGATTACTCAGCATCCACCATAATCACTTCTGTAGTATCTATAGCTGTCTTCATAAGCTCATCTATCACATCGTTAAGTCTTTCCTCAGACTTCTTAATCCTGTTTATATTCGGCTTTGTAACAGGATGCTTTGCCACGAAAATAGTACAGCAGTCCTCATACGGAAGAATCGATGTCTCATAGGTATCAATTTTGTTTGATATATCAATGATATCATTCTTGTCCATGGCAATGAGCGGTCTGTATACAGGCATATGGCACACCTCGTTTGTTGCAGCAAGTGACTGCATTGTCTGGCTTGCAACCTGTCCGATGCTCTCACCTGTGATAAGGCCTAAGCATTTATCCTCATCGGCAAAGTGTTCTGCTATCTTCATCATGTATCTGCGCATGATGATGGTAAGCTCATCATGAGGACATTTCTCATATATGGCAAGCTGTATATCGGTAAAATTGACAACATGCAGCTTTATCCTGCCCGAATATCTGGCAACCTTCTTTTTGCCAGGTCTACAACCTTCTGCTTTGCTCTCTCACTCGTATATGGCGGTGCATGGAAATATGTGGCATTGATTACCACGCCTCGCTTTGCAATCATGTATCCTGCAACCGGGCTATCGATTCCACCTGAGAGCAGAAGCATTGCCTTTCCTGCTGTGCCAAGCGGCATACCGCCCGGTCCAGGAATCTCCTCTGAATAAATATTTATCATAGGTCTGATCTCTATATTGATCATAACCTGTGGATTATGAACATCTACCCTTGTCTCAGGAAATGCCTCCAGCACCTTTTCACCGACTGCGGCATTTATCTCCATAGAGGTCATCGGATAGTTCTTTCTGGCACGTCTCGCATTTACCTTGAATGTAAAGCTCTTATCCTTGTATACATGGTTGATATGCTCGATAACTGCTTCACAGAGCTTTTCAAAGCCCTCATCCTCATGCATCTCAACCGGACAGATACCCACGATACCAAAAATTCTTGACAATGTGGCAACTGTCTCGTCATAATCATAGTCTCCGTCTGTCTCCACGTACACACGTCCGCTTTCCTTTCTTACCTCAAATCTTCCATCCACATTGCGAAGCTGATATTTGATATTCTTAACGAGCGCGTCTTCAAAAATGTATCTGTTTTTGCCCTTTATCGCAATCTCAGCATACTTGATCAAAAATGTCTTGTACATGTAACTCTCCTGTTCTGGTTTTATTTACTGGTTTTATTTACTGGTTTAATTTACTATTTTTATTACTAAAGACTTCATTATACGTAATACGTAACTTTTTAGTCCTTCATTGTTACCGGCTATGCTAATACCTGCGATCTCTTTGCAGCTCATTAGCGCCTTGTATATCTTCGCAGCATTGGTATCACCTCTGCCATCACTGATACCGCGTAATCAATTTCCTCCTGTGTGGTATTCACGCAAAAGCTGAATCTGATCGTGGAATCCAAAAGTGACGGCTTAAGCCCTATGCTCTTTAGTGTTGAACTGATTGCCGGTTTGTTTGATGAACAGGCACTTCCTGCAGACACATATATCTGCCTGTCCTCAAGAGTATGAAGCATAACCTCCGCTCTCACACCATCTACGCTCACGCTTACCACATGAGGTGCATTTGTATGGTCCGTGCGTCCGTTTACCGATACTCCGTCAATACGCTGCACTGACTCTATAAAACGATCCCTAAGCTCATACATATGTGCTATTTTTTTATCAAAATCCGTGTAAATTTCCTCTGCTGCCACTCCAAGACCTGCATATGCAGGAACATTTTCCGTACCTGAGCGCATGCCCTTCTGCTGGCCGCCTCCGTATATAATCGGCTTGATTTTAGTCTTGTCCTTTATATATAAAAATCCGCTGCCCTTTGGTCCGTGAATCTTGTGTCCACTGACTGAAAGCATGTCTATATTCATGCGCTTTGGTCTGATTTCAAGCTTGCCGTAGGACTGTATGGCATCCACATGAAAAAAAGTGCGGCAGGATTTTTCTCTTTTATATCTGCTCCCGCCTCCTCAATCGGCATGACTGCGCCAATCTCATTGTTTACATGCATAAGCGATACAAGAATTGTATCCTCCCTTACTGCATTTTTCAGCTCTTCAACACTTATCACGCCGTCATGGTTTACAGGCAGATATGTGATTTCAAAGCCCTGCTCCTCCAGAAACTGCATCACAGACAAAACCGATGCGTGCTCTACAGAAGATGTGATGATATGCCTTCCTGCACGCTTATTGGCCATTGCAGCACCTATTATTGCAGTATTATTCGACTCTGTGCCGCCGGATGTAAATAGTATCTCCTTGTCCTGCACCCTGAGTGTCTTTGCAATCTTTTTCTTAGCATCATTAATATAATTTTCTGCCTCAACACCCTTCATATGAAGTGATGAAGGATTACCGTAATCCTCTGTAAGCAGCTTATAAACCATATCTGCCGCTGCTTTTGAGCATCTGGTTGTGGCAGAATTATCCAAATATGCTTCCATTTTTGCTCCTAACTTCTACTTCTTAACTGTTAAGTATCTCTACTGTCTATACATCCAAATTGTATACAAGCATGGCAAGTGCAGCAAGTCCTGCTGTCTCCGTGCGTAAAATCCTGCGTCCCAAGCTTATTCTGTGCATTGTAGCATGCTCATCCACAAGTGCTATCTCCTCCGGTGCAAAGCCGCCCTCAGGACCCACGACAACACCGATAGTCTGACCAGCCTTAAGCTGCCCCATTATCTCTCTTGTCGCATCCATGCCACGCTCATTCTCATATGGCACCAGCGTGATGTCAAGCTCTGAAGCGATTTTCAAAGCTTCCTTGTATGTAACCGGCCGCTTCACAGTGGGAATCACAGTGCGCTTCGACTGCTTTGCTGCGCTCTCAGCGATAGCCTGCCATCTCTGCAGCTTTTTTTGCTGCCTTTTTTTCATCCAGCTTTACCACACAGTTTTTCATGGCAACCGGTACTATCTCAGATACTCCAAGCTCCACAGCCTTTTGAATAATAAGCTCCATCTTATCGCCCTTTGGCATCCCCTGATACAGCACGATGTGATTGTCAAGCTCTGTGCCTGTCTCATCTGCACTGTCAATAGCTGCGATGACCTCATCATCCAGAATCGACGATATGTGACAGAAATATGCCTGTCCGGATTTTGAGCTTACTCTTATTTTTTCCCCGTTTTTCATGCGCAGTACATTCTTTATGTGATTTACGTCACCTCCGGTGATTGAGATGCTGTCAGAATGAACCTGCTCTTCCTCTACAAAAAACTGATACATAATCCACCAAACTATTTAGTCAGCTTCTGCGCAGTGATATTGACCCATTCACCCTGATGATTGATTTCTATCACCTTAAGCCCCGCTGCTTCGATAGCCTCTTTAACTTCATTTTCCTTGAAATCTATGATACCCGATGTGATAAAATATCCACCTTCCTTTAATCTGTCAGGAATAACAGGTGCCATAGGAATGATGACATCAGCAAGGATATTTGCAACAACGATATCATATTTTTCTGTACCAACCTTCTTTTGAAGCTCTGTATCATCTATGAGATTGCCGACATAAAACGTGCCAAGCTTCTCATCCAGATGATTGACCTGCATATTGTCACGCGTAGAAATCATGCAGTCGGCATCAAGGTCAGTGCCTACAACCTCCTTTGCACCAAGCTTTAAAGCTACAATTGAAAGGATTCCGCTTCCACAGCCCACATCAAGCACTGTAGGTGCTTCCTTTGCGCCCTCAATATACTTGATAAGCTGCTTGATACAAAGCTGTGTTGTCTCGTGCTTTCCTGTACCAAAGGAGATTCCCGGATCAATTTCTATCATAAATTTATCCGCATCCTCAGGCTTTACCTCTTCCCACGTAGGCTTGATCAATATATCACCGATTGTAAATGATGAAAAATACTTCTTCCAGTTATTAATCCAGTCGAGATCCTCTGTCTCAGATGACGAAATTACACCGCTTCCCACATCAACAGTATCTCTTAAATCCTCAAGTCCAAGCTTTACCTTTCTAAGCATATCTGACTGATCACTACCATCATCCTCAATATAAAAGCTGACATGGCTTATGCCCTCATCCGGAGGTAGCTCCGGCAGAAAATCAATAAACATATCCGCCTGGTCCTCTTTGGTCAGGGGAATATTGTCCTCAATCTCGATCCCTCGATACCAAGCTCCATAAGCATGCTGCTCATGAAATCCTCAGCCGCGGTTGTTGTCTCAATCGTGTATTTCTTCCACTTCATATAAAAATCCTCTCTTAATAAAATAGATACATAGTATAAATACAGTTTTATTTCAAAACATTTCCGTACATTTTACAAGGCAGTCATACGACTGCCTCCACAACTTATCTCATATAATACCATAAAAATGTGCTGTATAAAAGCCCCATTTTTTTTTTATACGTAAAAATAGCCTAAAAAATGCCCCGCCACACATGGCGGGACATATATTATAGGACATCTATTACAGATCATCTATTTACAGATCGTCCAAAGACTCCTTGAGCTTATCCATAAATCCTTTTTTTCTTTTTAGAATCAGTAGAAGCTCCGCCCTCCTTGGTCAGAGAGCCACCTGAAAGCTCATCAAACTTCTTAAGAGCCTCCTTAGCTTCCTTAGACAGACCTGTAGGCGTATTGACAACAAGTGTGACATAATGGTCACCTCTTATTGCTTTATTTCTTGTTGAAGGAACACCCTTGCCCTTTAAGCGGATACGTGTACCTGTCTGTGTCCCCGGTGCAACTGTATATATAATATCTCCATCAACAGTCTTGATTCTTATATCTCCACCTAAGGCTGCAATAGCATACGAGATGGATGCCTTTGAAAAGATATTAACATCCTGACGCTCAAAATCCCTGCTGCCTGAAACAATAACTTCAACAAGAAGATCTCCACGCGGTCCGCCATTTATGCCCGGCTCGCCGTATTCACGTATTCTGACACACTGTCCATTATCTATACCGGCTGGAATCTCAACAGTCTTTCTGACCTTCTTGGTATTGTAGCCTGTACCGTGACATGTAGGACACTTATCCTTTACTACCTTACCCGAACCACCGCAGGATGGACATGTTGTGACATTCTGCACTGCACTCCAAACAGAGACTGACTCTGTCTGACAACCTTACCTGTACCATTACACTGAGTACATGTCTCAGGAGATGTGCCCGGCTTAGCTCCGTTGCCGCCACATGTAGAGCATGTCTCCTTATAGTTGAACTCAAGCTCCTTTGTGCAGCCAAATATAGCCTCCTCAAAAGAAATTCTTACACTGAGACGGACATTTGCACCCTGTGCAGGACCATTTCTTCTGCCACTGCTTCTTCCACCTCCGAAGAAATCTCCGAAAATGTCACCAAAAATATCCCCCATATCCATGCCAGAGAAATCAAAGCCACCGGCTCCGCCGCCTGTGCCATCAAATGCTGCATGACCAAACTGATCATACTGACGTCTCTTATCCGGATCAGACAATACGGCATAGGCCTCCTGAGCCTCCTTAAACTTCTCCTCACACCCTTTATCACCCGGATGAATGTCAGGATGATATTTCTTTGCCTGCTGTCTGAAGGCTTTTTTAATCTGCATCTGTAGCGGTCTTAGATACTCCTAATACCTCATAATAATCTCTTTTTTCTGCCATAATTGAAAATTCCTTTTATTATACAACTAATTCGCAAGGCCGGCCAAGCGGCCAACCTTGCGAGTAATTTTCTTACGCAGCCATCATGATGCTTTGATTGATAACCCGAATTACAGGTCATTAATCCTCATATCATTATGGCAGCATCTGTTTAATTATACTTCCTTGAAATCTGCGTCGATGACATCATCATCTGCACCGTTTGAAGCGCCTGCATTCATATCAGGTCCTGCTCCTGCTGCTCCTGCATTCATGTCAGGTCCTGCTCCTGCTGCTCCCTGCGCTGCCTGAGCCTGCTCATACATCTTTGCAAATACCTTCTGAGCACTCTGTGTGAGCTTCTCCTGTGCTGCCTTAAGCTCTGCAACATCAGCCTCTGTCATAGCCTCAGCCTCTTTATGTGCATCAAGGAATGACTTAACTGCTGCGATATCAGCCTCAACTGCTGACTTATCAGCGGCATCAACAGAATCTCCAACCTGCTTTAATGCATCCTCTGTCTGGAATACAAAGCTCTCAGCATCGTTTCTTGCATCGATTGCTTCTTTTCTCTTCTTATCCTGTGCTTCGTACTCAGTTGCTTCTCTGACTGCCTTATCGATCTCATCATCGGACATGTTAGAACCAGATGTGATTGTAATATGCTGCTCTTTGCCTGTTCCCAAATCTTTTGCGGATACGTTTACAATACCGTTTGCATCGATATCAAATGTAACCTCAATCTGTGGAACTCCACGACGTGCTGGTGGGATACCATCAAGTCTGAACTGTCCGAGTGATTTATTATCGCGGGCGAACTGTCTCTCACCCTGTACTACGTTGATATCAACGGCAGTCTGGTTATCAGCGGCTGTAGAGAAGATCTGGCTCTTCTTTGTCGGGATCGTTGTATTTCTTTCGATCAGTCTTGTTGCAACGCCACCCATTGTCTCGATAGACAGTGACAGAGGAGTAACATCAAGCAGAAGGATTTCGCCGGCACCTGCATCACCTGCAAGCTTACCACCCTGGATAGAAGCACCAATTGCTACACATTCATCAGGGTTCAGAGATTTGCTTTGGCTCTTTTCCTGTCATCTGCTTTACCTTATCCTGTACCGCAGGAATACGTGTAGAACCACCAACGAGTAATACCTTGCCAAGATCTGCTGCTGTAATGCCTGCATCCTTCAATGCGTTCTGAACTGGAATTGCTGTTCTCTCAACCAGATCATGTGTCAGTTCATCAAATTTTGCTCTTGTAAGGTTCATATCGAAATGCTTAGGACCTTCTGCTGTAGCTGTGATGAAAGGAAGGTTGATGTTTGTAGTAGTAGCTGAAGACAGCTCCTTCTTTGCTTTCTCAGCAGCTTCCTTTAATCTCTGGAGTGCCATCTTGTCTGTAGAAAGATCAACACCCTCTGCCTTCTTGAACTCATCGATCATCCACTGTGTTACCTTGTTATCGAAATCATCACCGCCAAGGTGTGTATCACCGTTTGTAGATAATACTTCGATGACTCCGTCACCAATCTCGATGATAGATACATCAAATGTACCACCACCAAGGTCATAAACCATAATCTTCTGCTCTTTCTCGTTGTCAAGACCATAAGCAAGTGCTGCTGCTGTAGGCTCGTTGATGATACGCTTTACATCAAGACCTGCGATCTTACCAGCATCCTTGGTAGCCTGACGCTGAGCATCGTTGAAGTAAGCAGGAACTGTAATAACTGCTTCTGTTACCTTCTCACCGAGGTATCCCTCTGCATCAGCCTTTAACTTCTGAAGTACCATAGCTGAAATCTGCTGTGGGCTGTAGCTCTTATCATCAATCTGTACCTTGTAATCTGTACCCATATGTCTCTTGATAGAAGAAATTGTCTTCTCAGCATTTGTAACTGCCTGACGCTTTGCAGGCTCACCGATAAGTCTCTCTCCTGTCTTTGTGAAAGCAACTACTGAAGGAGTGGTTCTTGCGCCCTCCTGGTTTGCTATAACTGTAGGTTTTCCGCCTTCCATAACTGCTACGCAGCTGTTTGTTGTTCCTAAATCAATACCAATGATTTTGCCCATTTTATTTTCCTCCTATTAAATATAGTGTTTTTACATGTTTAATATATTTGTAACCATCCGTTGTCTCACATGAATCCATTAAATGCTGTCTGCATTCATATAAATCTGATTCACTGTCATGCCGGATAGATGTACACATCATTACTGTACTACCGATACCATGCTGTGGCGTACCACTGAATCCTTGTACATATAGCCCTTCTGAAGCTCCTGTGCTACGGTGCCTGACTCAAGCTCATCATTTTCAACCTGCATCACTGCATTGTGGAAATCAGGATCAAACTCCTGTCCTACGCACTCTATTGGCTTTACCCCTGCAGCATCAAGCTCTGTGAGCATCTGCTTGTAGACCTTATCCATACCTGTGATAAAAGGATCATCCTTCTCATCCGGTACTGCTGCAAGACCTCTCTCGAAATTGTCGATTACAGGAAGGATTTTCTCAACTATTGTCTTTGCTCCCATGTCAAACATCTGGGATTTTTCCTTCTCACTTCTCTTGCGGAAGTTCTCGAACTCTGCCATCTGTCTTTTCAGACGGTCGTTAAGCTCTTCAATCTGCTCATCCTTCTTGTCTTTTTTTTTCTTTTTCTTGAAGAGGCCTTTCTTTTCATCTGCATCAGCCGAAGCGTTATCCTCTGATTTGGCTTCATTCACATCTGTATCTTTTGTTTCTTCGGCTGCCTGAGTGTTTTCCTCATCAGCTCCTTCAATCTCTATCTCTTCTGCTTTGTTTTCTGCAGTCTCATTGTCGATTGTTTCTTTTTTAATATCCTCTGGCATTTTTGACCACCTTCCTATGTTTCATCCTCAGACTTCTTATAAATTCCATCTAACTGGGATTTAAGAGTCTTTAGATTATCCATTACTTTTTTTCATAATCCATACGCTTTGGTCCGACAATTCCTATCGTGCCCTTTACGCCCTCACCCAGATCATATGTCGCAGTGACAACACTGCAATCCTTCATGGTCTGGATCGGAGATTCATTTCCTATATAAACCTGAATACCTGTTCCATTGTCCTTCTTCTCGGAATCGGATAAGGATTCAGTAACAAGGCTTGCTAGCTCTTCCTTTTCCTCAAATGCTGACAAAAGTGTCGCTGCATTATTGGAATCCGAAAGCTCAGGATACTTCAGTATATTTGTTGCTCCGCTGGTGTAAATCTTAAGATCCTCACTCTCCGCGAAGGTCTGTGCCAATGCATCAATCACATCAGAGACAATTCCTGAATGAATACCGGCTCTCTCCTTTATGCTTGCAATGTTTCCAAGATTAATCTCGTTCATTGCGAGTCCGTTTAATGAGGTGTTAAGCAGAATGTTGAGCTTAAGTATCGTCTCATTGTCAAGCGGCTCATATAAATCAAGCATCTTGTTTCTGACCATATTATTGTTCATAACAATTACTGCAAGCAGGTGCTGGTCGTCAACCTGTGAAAGCTGGATGAATTTCACCTTGTTGTGATTGACATCCGGTGCAGAAACGAGTGTGGCATAATTGGTATTGTTTGCAAGTACCTTTGCCGCCTGCTTTAACACCTGCTCCATCTTCTCGGTATTTTCAATGACCAGCTCCTTCATATCAGAAAGTTCTTTTTCCTTCTTATCATTGGTCTCTATAAGATGGTCTACATATAATCTGTAGCCCTTATCCGAAGGAATTCTTCCTGCTGAGGTATGTGGCTGTACTATATAGCCCATCTCCTCTAAGTCGCTCATCTCATTTCTGATTGTTGCCGAGCTCAGATTAAGATCTGTATATTTTGAAATTGTACGTGAGCCAACCGGCTCTCCTGTGGCGAGATAATTGCGGATGATTGCATCCAGTATGGTAAGCTGTCTCTCGCTCAACTCTAGTTCTTTGTTTTCATTTTCCATTGGTCACACGCTCCATCTGAAGTATGCTTTTTAATTTGTTAGCACTCTGTATTTTGGAGTGCTAATTTTTTATCTGTACATAACATACCACCACCTATTAGCAATGTCAACCCTCGAGTGCTAATTTTTTTTAACAAAATTTTTGAAACCCCTGATTTTACTGGGGTTTCAGGCTTTATTAATTTTCTATTAAATTGATTTTGACGGTATTTACACCACTTTTACACCATTTTTCAATTTTTCATTTCAAGCTTAGCGTCAAATGAAACGAAAAAGCAGTCGATCCTAAATGTGAAAGACTGCTTTATATCATATTTCTTATTGCTTTGTGTGTATATTTAACTGATTATCTATATCCCGTCCTGCATACATTACTCTAAGTATTGTTACAACCATTCAAAAATTCCTCTCAAATCACTGTCAGCCTGTTCTGATACTTCTATTTCATATATCATAAGCCATAATCTTTGCGAATATCAGAAAAGGCTTTCTTAGCATTTTTGTCCGTCCAGCCTGCATATCCGCATATCCCTTCTCTAATTCTTCATTGAACTCTACCTCTGATAATGCGCTGATATCAACAGGTCTGGCAGATGGTATTTTTACTTCAAACGGAAGACCTCTCTGTAAGATAATCTGCATATAAAATATCTCCTTCCTGCCATATTTTTATGTTATGCAAAACCTCCGAACGGCTTTAGGCCATAATTCAGTTATTATTATTCCTAATCAAAATCTGTATGATTTTATCATAATTTTCCGGTCTGTGTGGAAACGTACAGTCTGTACATACCTTGATTTTTTTGCCATTCTTCTCTATGTAGGTCTTACTTCCGGGACAGTTTGGCATACTATACATAGGACAATAACAAAACAGACAATTAAAGTCATCCGAAAGTCCCTTGTGACACGGAAAATATTTGCAATCTGTGTTTTTAAAGTATTTATAAGAGTTTTCCATTTTTATTCCTTCTATATTCATATGCTTTTCTCACAAGGCTCTCTGCAAAATGCGGATTTGACGGATAGTACAGGTGTGGAAACCCAAGCCAGTAATTATCATGGCTTATCACGCAGTCGTAGCTTCTGCCTGTGGCCGGCTTGGTCGCAATACAATCGGCTCCGTTATCGGTGCTGTCGTAATAATGAAATTCATGCGCCTTTATTTTTTTTCATTTGGCGGTAGAAAATTGCTATGCTTTTCCGCAAGCTCAATATATCCGAACCTGACCAGCTTTCCCTTAAAATGACACCCACCATCCAATGCGCCCACAAGCTTCGACTTATTCATATCATTTTGTATATCTGCTTTATTTTGTGTATCAGCATTGTTTTTTTTTTCATCATTATCATCACAGATGTTACGGATATATGTGTGAAGATACATAAATCCTCCACACTCTGCAACCGTCGGCATTCCGGCTCTAAAAGCTTTTTTATGGCATTCAGCATAGATACGTTTTTACTCAGTTCCTTTGCATACAGCTCCGGATAGCCGCCTCCGCAGCATTGCATCACAATCCTTTGGAAGCTTGGTATCGTAAAGCGGTGAAAAATACTGTAATTTTGCACCACATTTTTCGAGCATTCTTAGGTTATCTTCATAGTAAAAACAAAAGGCTTCGTCCATGGCAACAGCTATGTTTACGGTATTTATTGCTTTATTTTGTGAAAATTCATTTTGATCACAATTACCTATATTTTTTTCATTATATACATCTACATTTTCGCTGTCACCGATTTCATCTGCCGCTTCTGCTATATCTATAAACAAATCCATATCTATTGTCTTTTTTTAGCCTGTCGGCAGTTTCATTGAGCTGTTTTTTTATATCTGAAAGCTCATCCGGCATGACAAGCCCCAGATGTCTGCTTGAAAGCCCGATATCCTTCTGTTCCGGGAAATACCCGACTACTTTTACGGAAAGCGCCTTCTCTATCAGAGGCTTTATGATATCATAATAGCCCTTCGACATCCGATTGAGCAGAACCCCCTTAATCAGTGCTGCTGAGTGTCATACTGCAAAAAACCGGCTATAAGAGCAAGCACTGACTTTCCCATGCCCTTTGCGTCCACCACGAGTATTATCGGAGTCTGCGTCACCTTTGCCAGATGGTATGACGACCCCTGCTCATATATTCCGCCAAGCCCGTCATATAATCCCATCACGCCCTCAAGCACCGCAAAATCACCATCGGCTCTCTCATCTAAGAAAAGCTGCACTGTTGTCTTTTCGTCCGTAAAAAACGTATCGAGGTTTTTGGATGGTACGCCAAGCACCTTTTTTTGTGAAACATCGGGTCAATATAATCAGGTCCGCACTTATATGACAATACGTTTTTTCCGCTATCCTTTAATAGCTGCAGTAATGCGCAGGTTATCATTGTTTTTCCACTGCCGCTTTTGGGTGCGGCTATCATAAAACGATTTATTTTCATGTATTCATCCTTTATTTCATCATATACCTTAAAATATCAGCCTCCGATGATTTATTACGGGTTGTAGCATAAAAGCCCAGGTTAAAATTCAAATGAACATATCCACACCGGATTTTCTGCCTGCATCAGATGGTAATGTCCTATCTGCTTTGAGCGGCTGACCTGCAGCTGCACGATATCCTCATTTTTCACATCATATGCCGACAATATTTCTTTTATCTCACAAATTGTTTCCATGGAAATTGCATTTATCACTATACGGATATTTGGATTTTTTGCTTTAAGAGCCTCTATTATTTCCTTTAGATTGCCACTGCTGCCTCCGATAAATGCGTGTGTCGGCACCGGAAGAGTGTCCATTCCGTCAGGAGCCTTTGCATTTATAACATGGATATTTTCAAGTCCATGCTTTTCTTTATTTTGTGTGATAAGCTGCACAGCATTTTCCTTCTGCTCGATGGCATAGACCTCCATATCATCGGAAAGTGATGCGGCCTCTACCGCTATGGAGCCGGTTCCGCTTCCCACATCATAAAGCACTGAATCCGATTTCAAATGAAGCTTGCAGATGCTTACATGCCTTATTTCCTCTTTGGTCATCGGAACCTTTTCACGGATAAATGCTGCATCACTTAGCTGCGGTGTAACATTTTTTGCAACCGGATTGGGATTTTTTATCATACAGATATACAATCCCTCCCTTTTAAGCTTTTTGCATTCCTGTGGCGAAAGCTGCGATATAGTTTCATCCGGATATGATAGCTGGTATCCCACAGTTACCGAGCATTTTTGTAAACCGTACCTTTCGTCACTGCTTAATAGGTGTCCAAGCATATTCACATCCTTTACACCTGACATCAGCATAAACGTTTTTGCATGGTGGCCAATCCGTGATGTGATATTAGAAAGCTTAACTCCGTGGATGCTGCATATATACGCATCGTTGTAGGTTTCACCGACCGCTGCTGCCATATATGACACCGATGAAATTCCAGGAAGGATTGACACATCCGCATTTAATTTTCCTTCAGATATTTCATTTTTTATCGCCAGATACAGCTTTCTACTTCCACTGTAAAAGCCCGTATCTCCCGAGAATAATATAAGAACATTACTGATTTTTTCAGTATCTGCACAAATTTCGTATAGATAAGGAATAATCTGTTCTGCAAGATAATACGGCTTTTTGTCTATCTTCGCACTGTATTTTTCTATCATGCGGCTTGCGCCAAGTATAATATCAGCGCTTTCTATTGCATCTGAAACAGCTTTTGTCATGCAAGCATCATTTCCCATTCCAATGCCGGCAAGCATGATATGAAGCTTGTTATATTTCCTATCAATATATTCACAAACAGCTTCAAATGACATTCCATCATCCTGCACGCTTTGCCCCACAATATAGACCGGAATATTTTTATTTTTTGCGGCAGCTATTTTCTCAATAAAGCCACCGGCCGCACCGCTTTTTTTGGTGACCAGACATCTGATATCATACTGGTCAATAAGCGCCTCATTAAGCTGTGTGCTAAACGGTCCCTGCAATGCCAGAATATGCTTTCCTGTAATATCATTGTGCATGCATAAGCTTATGCTCTCAAGCCCTGGAAGCACGCGCACATACAATCTTTCCCTGACGTCTAAGATTTTACAATACACTGACAGCTCCTTGCTTCCTGTTGTGAGCAGTATATTTCCGTCTGTATTGTTAAGTGCCTTTGCACATGCTTCATTGTCCTCAAAATAGCGGATATTATCATAATCTGCTGATATATCCGTATCTCTTTTAAGACGCACATATTCGATATTTTCTGATATGCTGCTATCCGCCTGATTGTCTGTAACAGCATGTGCCTCGTTAAACGCATAAACTGCCTGCTTTATATTTTCGGTAACAATGGCTGCATACGGATGGGTTGCATCCACTATTAGCTTACATTTTTGTTCCGCAAAGAAGCTTCTCATGCCTTCGCTGTCCATACGCCCCATATGAACATGCGCGAACGATTTTTTCCTGCAGCACGATTTCACCATACTCGGTTGCCACACAAACCGTATGCTCTATGCCTCTTTCACACAGATGCTCTGATAGCTTACGTCCCTCTGTTGTTCCTGCAAAAATCAGTATTTTACTCAATCTGATATCCTCTCCTTGTGACAAGCTTTCCGTCAATTATTTGTGTACCCTCATTGCCGATAAATACTGTCGTAAACATGTTGACCTGTGCACTGCGGAGCTCACCGAGAGTACAGACCGTATAGCTTGTTCCCTCACGTCCGATATTTTCGACATAGCCACAGGCTCTATCCGGCTCTATCGCACGAAGCAGAATATCACAGGCTCTCATCAGATAGTCCTTTCTCTTGTGACTTGACGGATTGTACAGTGCTATGACAAAATCACCCTCTGCAGCAGCCACAAGACGCTTTTCAATCTTATCCCACGGCGTGAGCAGGTCACTTAAGCTGATGGTACAAAAATCATGGTTTAATGGTGCTCCAAGCACTGCCGCACCACTGTTTGCCGCTGTAATGCCGGGTATTACCGAAAGCTCTACGTTATCGTATTCCTGCCCAATCTCATACATAAGAGAGGCCAATCCGTATATTCCGGCATCGCCACTACATACAAGGGAGACTGTTTTGCCCTCAAGTGCCTTTTTAAAGCACAGGTGACATCTTTCTTTTTCCTGACGCATCGGAGTGGTCAAAAGCTCTTTTGGTCTGGAATTTTTCTCCAAGCAGCTTTATATATACGGTGTATCCCACTATGACATCACTCGCTTCCAGGGCGTCAATCGCCTGCTTTGTCATCATGCTTTCAAAGCCCGGCCCCATACCTACTATGTAAATTTTATTCATGTTAATCTCCATCTCTACTAATTTTATATAACCATGCAGCTATTTGCAATTTTTTTAATGATATGAGGGTCAAAAGGTATTTTGCCCCTCATTTATGATTAATCAGGATACCTTGCTGCCGCAACCGTTACCCTGTCATATTTATGTTTTTATAGATAAGTTCTCCTGCTTTATTGCATTCCCTGCTGCATGCAAGCACCGCTGCACGCTCGCACACGTTGTCCACTCCAACATGCTCCCTGACAAACTGCGAAGCACTGAATTCTCCCTGCACCGCCATAAGCTCATCCGCGGTATAAGTGACAAATTCTATCCTATTTCTATCGCAAAATTCCTTTATTCCCGGTTCATCTTTTTTCACATCTATTGATGCAATCATGTCTATATCCGAAATATCTATTTGCAGCTTTAAAAGACTTTGTCTGATTGCCCTGTCAATATTTTCAAACGCTGTATCCCTTCTGCACCCAATACCAAGTACAAATTGTGTGGGTTTTAAGTAAATACTGCCATTTTTAGGGTTCTTTGCTTTTTCGCATGATACTACAATATCAGCTCCGTAAGCAGGTGGGAAGTCCACTGTTTTTATTGCATCAGCACTCATATCAGCTTCATCTAAAAATGCCTTTATAAGGCTTCTGTGCTTAGCCGGGATGTGCTTCCAGTCGACCGACATAGTAACCACTTCCCCCGCCAATACCTTTGATGATACTCTGGCAATGCCATCTTTATTGACTATTGCAAGCCTGCATTTCTTTGCAAAAACATCAACTGCAAATTTATTATTGATATCAGTAGCGGTTGTTATAACAGGTGTGGCATTCATCAGTGCAGCTAATAATACAGCAAGCTCATTGGCACCTCCCACATGCCCTGAAAGAATCGGAATAACAAACTGCCCCAGCTCATCTATCACAATAACAGGACTGTCTTTAAGCTTGTTATTTACAGAAGAAGCTATAGCTCTCACTGCAATACCGCATGCCCCGATAAAAATCATAGCCTTTTTTTTCACTCATCTGTGCAGCTGTCCAGTCTGATATATTTTGTGATATGTAGGTGATATTTCTATAATTTTCATCGGTGGAATTTTTTTAATATTCTCATCCGATAATCTCGAGCACTTGGTAAAAACCTCCACCTCATATGCACTTTTTTTTTTCAAGCTTATAAGCTATGTCACATGACAGCTCATAGCCCTTTTTTGTGAAGCTTACAATGCAAATTTTCATATTTTTTCCCATATATTTCCCATATTTATATATTCACGCCTTTTTTAATCGTTATCCTTTGACTCTACAGAAGCCTTGCGATACTCTGTCGAAAAATCCGGTGCGTAAAGTCTTGATTTCTCGTAATGCCTGTGAGCTATGACATCCCCCACAAGCACAATCGCTGTCTTTGTGATATTGTGCTCTCTCGCGGTCTGCTCCAGTGTAGCGACAGTGCACACGTATGCCTCCTCCTGTGGCCAGGTTGCCTTGTATACAATTGCAGCAGGTGTATCTGCCGCGTATCCTCCCTCAATAAGGCTTTCCGTAAGCTTTTCTAAAAGCCCGGTGCTTAAGTAAATCGCCATGGAAGCGTGGTGTGAGGCAAAGCTTGCTATGCTCTCCTTAGGCGGCACCTTCGTGCGCCCCTCCATGCGTGTGATGATGAGCGACTGGGAAATACCGGGGAGCGTGTACTCAATGTTGAGCGATGCAGCAGCGCCAAAGCACGCGCTCACGCCCGGACAGCTCTCATATGGTATTAAAAGTGTATCAAGCTCATCCATCTGCTCGCGCACTGCGCCGTATATGCTTGGCTCTCCCGTGTGCAGGCGCACAGTCATTTTTCCGTCTGCCTCAGCAGCTTTCATGACTGCGATAACCTCATCCAGTGTCATTTTTGCACTGTTATATATTTCACAGCTCTCCCTTGCATAGTCCAAAAGCTCTGGATTAACAAGCGAGCCTGCATAAATTATCACATCTGCCTTTTGTAAAAGACGCATTCCGCGTACTGTTATTAAATCTGCTGCGCCTGTTCCTGCGCCAACAAAGTAAACCATTTTTCTGCCTTTCTGCTTTTTGCAAGCTCACCAAATTCGTTTGAATACATGATACAGTCTATCTCAAGTCTGCCCTTTGCTCTCTTATCCAGATAAAAGCATATGCGCTCCATCGCATAATCCATTACCTCATACAGCCTGCCGCTTTCCTTAAGTGCCGCCAGGGCCTCCTCTGTCGTAAGGCTGTCCATAATGCGCTTTATGTATTCGGGCGCTACACCACACTTAAACGCAAATGCCGTCAAAAGCTCTATCCTGCAGTCTGCCTCCCTCGAATGAGTGTTCATGATGCCTCCTGCTACCTTTATGAGCTTTCCTATATGTCCTGTCAAAAGCATCCTCTTAAAGCCCATATCTGCAGCCATATCAATTGTTTCGCCGATAAAGTTGGAGCATTTGACACTCCTGTCCAGATCATAGCCATAGCTTTCCTTCATAAAGTCAAGACCGTAATTTCCCGGAGCAACCGCCACATAATCATACCCAAACGAATATCTCTGCCTAAGCTCCACCCTTATCGTATCAATAAGAGCCTGTGAGCTCATGGGCTCAACAATACCGCTTGTGCCGAGAATTGATATACCACCAACTATCCCAAGCCTTGGATTAAAGGTCCTTTCTGCAAGCTCCTTTCCCTTTGGAACCGAGATTGTGATGTCAAGTGTCCCCTTAAAATCCAAAAGCTCACAGACCTCCCTTACCTCTTTTTTCAATCATCTCACGCGGCACATGATTGATAGCCGCGTTTCCGACAGGCTGGTCTAATCCGGGTTTGGTGACTCTTCCCACTCCGTCACCACCGTCAATATTTATGATAACCAAATCCTGCTTTTTTTTGCATAAAGCAGATGTATCGGAATACAAAATCCGTACAGAAGCATATATATAGGCTCCGGTGGTCACATCAGGGTCATCCCCTCCGTCCTTTATCACAGCGCAGCTTACTTCATTTTCACTTCTTTTTTATGTCGGTGATATCAGCCGTGTAAGCTATTCCCTTAGGTGTCTGAATCGTTATTTTGTTTTTAGCCTTTCCGGTTAAAAGCATATATGCCGCCGCCTTTGAGGCTGCCGCAGCACAGCTTCCTGTGGTAAATCCGTATCTCATAATCACTAAATTACCCTCATGCATCAGCCTCTATCAACCAGACTGTAAATCAGCGCATTGCATATAGCAGCCGCAATATTGCTGCCACCCTTTCGTCCGACATTTACTATGTATGGCACTCCGGTCTCCATAATTAGCTCCTTGGCTGCCTCCACATTGACAAAGCCCACCGGCACACCGATTACAAATGCAGGCTTATATATTCCTTTTTTCTATCATATCGTACAACTCTATAAGCGCTGTCGGTGCATTTCCTATCGCAAAAATCACAGGCTTATCTATCCTTGATGCAAACTCCATGCTTACTGCCGCGCGCGTTGTCTTTTTCTCCTTTGCAATAAGAGCGACCTCATCATCAGCCATAAAGCAGTGCGCCTGTCCGCCGAATTTTGCCAGGTATTTTTTATTTATGCCTGAAAGAGCCATGTTGGTATCGGTCACTATATCAGCGCCCTCTGATATCAGCCTTTTTGCAATAGCAACGGCGTCCTTAGAGTATTTAAGCGTCTGTATATAATCAAAATCAGCACTCGTGTGTATGACTCTTTTTGTTATCATCTCCTGATCAGCAGGCAGCGTAACCTGCATTTCAGACAGCTCATGTGAAATTATCTCAAAGCTTCTCTTTTCAATCTCCATCGGCTCTAACTGTTTAATTTTTTTCAATACACTCACCTATCACTTTCAATAATCTTACATTTTCATCATAAGTCTTTACTGCCACACGAAAATACCCTTCCGAAAGCCCCACATAGTTGGAGCAGTCCCGTATCAGTATTCCCTTATTAAGCAGTATATCATATAATGGAAGCTTGCTGTAAAACAGTATGAAATCAGCATCACTTTTATATACCTTAAAACCAAGCTTTTTTAGTCCATCTGACAGCAGCCTTCTTTGTCCGCTCACATACGATGCTGTTTCTTTAATATACTCTGATTCCCTAATGCATGCCTCTCCTGCCATCTGTGCCAAGACAGACACGTTCCACTCCGGCAGATTCCTTTGAACCTTTTGTCTTACTGCCTCATTTTTACTGAGCATATATCCAAGCCTTACTCCCGGAATAGCAAAAAGCTTGGTAAAGGCTCTTACAACAATCAAATTGTCATAGTCACATAAAAGTGACAAAACAGAATAATTTTTTTCACAAAAGCCCATGAAGCATTCATCTGCCACCACATAAATATGCTTTTTTCTTTGCAATGCCCTATTATTTGCTTCATGAAAGTGCTGTCTGCAAGATACCCTGTCGGATTGTTTGGATTTGCGATAAAAAATATATCTGTATCATCTGTAAGCATATCCATTAAAGCATCCAGCCGTGCAGCAGGAGAAAAATCACTCTGCTCATCCAGCAGGAAATATCCGATATCACAGCCGACTGCACGAAGCACATGCTCATAACCGAAAAATCCCGGGGCCGGAAGCACTGCTTTTTCGGGCTTTATGGCATGAGCTATCGCCATAAAAAGCTCTGAAGCTCCGTTTCCGGGAATTACATCCTCGCTTTGTATGCTGCAGCCTTGCTGTGTGAAATACTCTGATATCGCTTTTTTAAGGCCACTGCATGCCATGTCGGGATATCTGTCTGCATACGAAAGTGCATCACTCATAGCCTCTTTAACAGAATGCGGTATGCCAAGAGGATTGATATTTACCGAAAAATCCATATTTACTTTATTGTTGTATATGTCACCGCCATGGATGCTTTTCATTCAAGTCCTCCATCTATTCTTACATCAATTTTTCATATTCAAAGCAATATTAAAACAAGACTCATAACCGCCACAGATAAAAGCTCACACAAAAACGCAGTAATATACATCAGCCTGTTTGCACGCTTTATATCCTCATACTCTATCTATCACGCAGACCGTCTCCTATGTATTTTTTCTTCACAAGCTTCCCGAAATACACTGCATCACCCGCAAGCTGCACCCTTAAAGCTCCCGCACATACGGACTCTGTCTGGGCTGAGTTGGGGCTTGCGTGATTGAAACGATCTCTTTTAAAGATGCTGTATGCATTTTGCCATCAAACTGCCTGCCACCGATAAATGCCGCAGCAATCATCAGATATGCACTGATTCTTGCCGGTATGAAATTGACCACATCATCAAGCCTTGCCGCAAATCTGCCAAAATACATATATTTATCATTTTTGTAGCCAAGCATGGAGTCCATCGTATTCACAGCCTTGTATACAAAGCCAAGCACCGGCCCGCCGATTGCAGTGTAAAACATAGGTGCAATCACTCCGTCAGATGTATTTTCAGCTATCGTCTCAACTGCCGCCCTTGTGACACCTGCCGCATCAAGCACAGATGTATCTCTGCCAACAATCATGGAAACAGCCCTTCTTCCTGCATCAACTCCATCTGTCTTTAGCGCATCGTACACCCTCATGCTCTCCACACGAAGACACTTTGTAGCAAGAATCTGCCACGTCATGACAGCCTCTGCTATTAGCCCGGCATATAAATTTATACTGTATGCTGCCACAATAATAATTACCGATATTGCAAAAGTTGCAAAAATTACAGTAAAAGCAAGAAGCATGCCTCTTTTATATTTTATTAAATTTAATTTTTTTTCAGAGCTATTATATCCGGCATCACAATTAAGCCTCTTATCGCAAAAAGAAATGAGTGAGCCGATAAGCCTGACCGGATGCGGTATAAAATGCGGATCTCCTATTAATAAATCAAGCACAAAGCCTGCTATAAATGCAAAAATATGATAACACATATGTTAGTCCTTCTTAAATAAATCATAGCGATATGGGCACTATTTCATTAAACACAATCTCATTGCCCTCAACCGCCACCTCACACGAGTAGCCACAGCCGTTTTTACCTGGTAATCATAGTAATCCATATCACAGTAATGGCTCATTATCGCCATGATAGTCCCTCCATGCACAAAAAAAAATACTATTTGTATCTCTTTATCAGGCATAGCCCTCTTAAGCTCTAATGCCTGTGTGAGTGCCCTCTCAAAGCCACATATACTTCTTTTTGCAAAACTCTTTTCTGCTCTCTCCGTTTGGAAAGGCAAGTGTTCCACCACTGTCAATCCACGCCTGATATGAGTCCCTGAAACGGATATCTGTGCTAAGTTCCTTATAGCTTTTTAGCTCCCATTCACCGAAATCCATCTCTGAAAACTCTTTTACGGTATAAATTTTATTGTGCTGTGCGACCGGCAAAATAATCTCTGCCGTCTGTTTACAGCGCCTCATTGGACTGGTAAAAATTATCTTCTCCTTTAAGCTATTTTCCTCCAAAGCCTTGTATACACCATTATTTAGCGCATTTTTAAGCTCAAGAACTCCGGCTTCATCGAGTGGCTCATCTGTCCTGCCCAGATATCTGTGCTCTCTGTTTGAAGACTGTGCAGCCGTGTCTTATAAAAATACAGTTTATTTTATTTTCTGACCGATTCCACATATTACGCGAACTACCTCGTCTGCCTTTTTTTGCAAGCAGTATCTCTGCTCTGCCTGTCTGCTCCCTGTACTCTCTCAAACGCATCAAGAGGCACTATGCCGTTTCCAATCTCATCAGCAATGACTATTGTATCCTTATTTTCCTCTGCAAATTGCATAAATTTCAAAATATATTCCTGCAGTGGAAGATTTTTCTCAAGCACAGCCCTGATAAAATAATGGAATTTATCAATTATGAATATCCGCTCATCATCAACTGCAAAATCCCATGGCCAGTCCTTGTATAATTCCTTATCATTGCAGGCATTATCCTTTAGGAAAAAGCAGTCATACACATCATATTTTTCTGTTTTTTTTATCATATTTTCGAGCACATAATCAAGCTTTCCCTGTGCCACTCCGCCTATCACAAGCTTCATATTTTCTCCAATTCCAAAGTTTAAAATTCATAGTACAACTTTTATCAAAATTCTTATCCGTACCATTCCTATATTCAAAACAAATATACTAAATAATAAAAAAGAGACACCACCCAGTGCCACTGCCATGGCGCACTCACATATACACACAAAATACCCTGCCGTATCGCCTGTGATGCCGCCAAGCTCCTTTTTGTTTTCACATAATAATACCAAAAGCTAAGTGCTGCCGCAATGATCATAGCCACCGCATAAGGCAGTGACACAATAAATAAAACAGCCATACACAGTGCAAGCTGGATGTATAGTGCTGCCCTGACAATCGTTCTGTGTGCAGTGTCCGCAAACATAAATAACAGTCCATCGCTTTTTGCCGATTTAAATGACACAACAGCTATTCCGCTTAAGCATCTTGCGATGAAAAAGCCTGCACAAAAAACAATAAATGCTTTATCATCCATTATCTGAGAAAAAGCTCCCATGAATAATAATCCGTAGGCTGCAAGCATTATAACGGCAAACGCTCCTATATGTGAATCCTTAAGTATTGCAAGCTTTTCCTCCCGCGGTTTGTATGAATGAAACGCATCCATTGTATCCATAAAACCATCTATGTGAAAGCCTCCCGTAACCGCTATCGGAATGAGTGCGCCTATGCATACATAGCAGATATCCGCCACTCCAAAATGAGAGTATATATATCTCCAAAGCATAAGAAGCAGTCCAATCACAGCTCCTATCCACGGAAAGAATACCAGCATATACTTCATGTCATCATCATTCCATTTAAATTGTGGCATAGGTATCTTTGAATACATGGAAAAAGATACTATGCACGACCTTATTAACTTCATAATACACTTAACCTCCACACTGCTTCACTTAACCGTCACAGGAATGCCTGCAACCACCTCAACGACACTCTCTCTGCCATCGCAGCAAGCCCTCTGTTTTCTTCTGTGCCTGTCTATCTTCCGCTGTCCCTCATCATCAAATACCTGCATGGTGGCAATGTAATATTTTTCTTTGTATCCCTTTTCATTTGACGCGTGACAAATATACTTTTCTGCATATGCTGATTTGCCACTGCCACTGCCGCCTGTTATAAGTGTAATCATCTATACGTACCTCTCATACTGTGATACCGAGATATCATCGAAGGTTGTCCGTCCTTTGTATACGCTAAGTGCCATATCCAAAAGCGCAAACATCATCACGGCACCTGTTCCCTCTCCAAGCGCAAGGGATGCTCTTATGACAGGCTTTACGGAAAGTGCCTCACACAAAAGCGCCACGGCAGGCTCCCTGCCCTCATGGGATGGAATGATAAAATCAGTAACTCCGGAAAGAAGCCTTCCTGCTGCCAACGCAGAAACCATGCTTATCACTCCGTCGAGCACAACAGGAATATGGTATAATGCACCGCCTATACACACTCCGACAAGTCCTGCAATATCGAGTCCTCCGACTGTCATAAGTATCTCAAAGGTGTCCTTATTATATAAATCATACTTTTCTATTGCGCTCTCAATTACACGGATTTTTCTCTCAAGTCCACTGTCGTTTAGGCCTGCTCCTCTTCCTGTCACTGTGGCCACATCGCACCTTAGCATGGCGGCTGCCATTGCCGCGCTTGTGGTGGTGTTTCCTATACCCATCTCACCGGTTGCAATAATTCTGCAGCCGTCTGCCTTACACCCACGCACTATTTCTATACCTGCTGCAATCGCTTCAAGTGTCTCAGCCCTTGTCATGGCAGGCTCTTTTGCAAAGTTTCTCGTGCCCATGCGCACCTTTCTTTGAAGCAGCCCCTTAACACTCTCGTCACTGTTTATTCCTATATCCACAGGAATTGTATCAGCCCCTGCAGTCATTGCCATGCGTCCGACAGATGAAGCCTTCCTTGCCATGGATTTTGCAACTGCAAGTGTCACCTCCTGTCCGGACTGGCTGATACCCTCAGCAACCACACCATTATCCGCACACATCATTATGACCGCCTTTTTTGAGATATCTATATTTTCATCTCCCAAAACAGCGCCGATTTTGGCCGTTAAAGCTCAAAATCACCCATGCCGTCGAGCGGCTTTGCCACCGGAATCCCAGTTTAAACGGATTTTTTTGTACATTTTTGCATCAGGTGGCGTTATTTTTAATTTTTTCAATTCTTCAACTGTAAAATGGTCAGAAATAATATTGTTTTCAATCATATTTTGCCTCACGAAGCATGCCGTACACTGCATCCATATCCAGATACTCTCTCAGTGTATCCGCAAGCCTGTCATACTGTTTTTCCTTTAAAGCTCTTATAGCTTACAATAGCACTGTCATTCACATCAATGCCCTTTTTATCGGCAATATAATCCACTATCACCCCTGGCGGCCTCTGCAGTATCAAAAATGCCGTGGATATACGAGCCATACACATTTCTGCCATCAGATATGACATTATTTAACTCATTTTTCCTGTCAGCACAAGCCCCCTGCTCATCTGAAGCTGCGCTATATGCGCTCTTACCCATATGTATCTCATAGCCCAGAAAGTGACAGCCTGAAAGCTTGCTCAATACACCATCTACATGTGCTATTTCACCGCTTGTCTGAAGCCGTGTCTTGCTGTCTTTTAGAACGGTATCTATAGGAAGAAGCTCCATGCCACGCATAATAGCCTCCCTCCTCAACACCGTCGGGGTCGGCTATTGAAGCCCCAAGCATCTGATAGCCTCCGCATATTCCAAAAACAGGTATCTCACAGGAGAGCTTTTTGACAGCGGCCTCGAGTCCGTTTTGTCTCATCCACAAAAGATCCCCCATCGTATTCTTGCTTCCCGGCAAAAATACGATATCCGGATGACGCAGCTCATTTACCGTTGACACATACCTCACTGTTACTTCGGACATCTGCTCAAAGACATTGAAATCAGTGAAATTTGATATTCTCGGATATCTGATGACCGCTATATCAATAAGCCCATCTGTCTTTTTTGTCAAAGCGCTCTGTCAGGCTGTCCTCATCCTCAAGCTGTACATCCATATATGGCACCACTCCGGTAACAGGCACCCTGCCTCTCTCCTCAAGCATCTGTATTCCCGGGTCAAGTATTGTCTTGTCTCCACGGAATTTATTGATAATAAGCCCGCAGACACGATTCTTTTCCTCATCGGTTAAAAGCATAAGTGTGCCAAGCAGCTGCGCAAAAACACCACCTCTGTCGATATCACCCACGAGCAGCACCGGTGCATCCACCATATGCGCAAGCCCCATGTTTACAATATCATTTTCCTTCAGATTTATCTCCGCTGGGCTTCCGGCGCCCTCAATCACTATGATATCCGCATACTCCTCAAGCTTTTTAAATGCCTTTTTTATATCCGGTATCAGAGTTTTCTTGTATGCGAAATACTCTCTCGCCGGCATGTTCTTAAGCACCCTTCCGTTTACAATCACCTGGAGCCTGTATTATTTGTAGGCTTTAAAAGAATAGGATTCATACACACCATAGGCTTAATGCCTGCTGCCTCAGCCTGCATCACCTGGGCCCGTCCCATCTCAAGTCCTTCGTCTGTTATATAAGAGTTGAGCGCCATGTTCTGTGATTTAAAGGGTGCCACTCTGTATCCGTCCTGTCTGAAAATTCTGCACAACCCAGCCACCAGGAAGCTCTTGCCTGAATTGGACATTGTACCCTGTACCATAATTACCTTTGCCATATCTATACCTGCTGTCTGAATTTATGTGGTAGTCTGTTGCTTTATCATGAAAATTAAACTGTAATGTGAACAGTAACTTCCCTTAAAGCTGTGCCAATTGTTCCTCATGAAAAGGAATTTTTATAATTTTTCCTGTAGAGACTGCATACTCATAAAGTCTGCTGTTAAACTGCTCATATATGCCAAACTCTGTTCTGTCACATATAACGCCCTCGCATGCATCAATAAGCTCCTTTGCCTTTTCAATAAGGACATCGTCTACAGGCTCAAAGCTTCTTGCGCTGACAATCTCAGCAGAAAGCGCCTTTGCCGCAGGATAATCCAGATCATTTTCATAGATGATTCCTGTCGCAAACGGGATACCCTTTCGCTGTAAGCTCCTAAAGCTTTTTTTTCTGCCCAGGCCCCCTCCTGCTATGACAAATACCCTCGCCATTCCATCCGGTTTTTCCAGCTCTAAATCCTCTCCTGTTTCGTCAAAGCTTCCTGCCTTAATTCCAAAAAGCCCTGAAACATATTGGTCAGTAAATACCTCCTCAGGAGTTCCGTATCTGTCCACATATCTGCCATCTATACACAAAATATGGTCTGACACACGCTTTGCCATATCAAGCTCATGGAGCGACATGATAACCGTAAGATTCTTCTGTCTTTTAAGCCTTTGGAGTATTGATAAAAACTCAAGCTTGTACTTTATATCAAGATATGAGGTAGGCTCGTCTAACACTATAATCTCCGGCTGCTGGCATATAGCCCGTGACAGCATGACGCGCTGCCTTTGACCATCGCTTATCTTTGTAAAATCCTTATCTTTTATCTGTGATACATTGACCAGTTCCATCGCCTCATCCACAGCCTTTTTGTCCTCATCCGAAAGTACTCCGAACCGGCCTGTGTATGGATATCTGCCCGTCGCAACCACATCATAGCAGGTCATAAGCTCCGTCTTTAGCTTATCGGTGAGCACAAATATTCCATCAGACATTTTTCTCCTTGCTGCGTCTTATCATGATAAACAGCACTACCGGTGCACCAAATACTGCCGTAACCGTGCTGATACTAAGCTCCGTAGGTGCAAACATCATCCTCGCAAGCAAATCACAAAACAGGCAGAACACCGCTCCCCCCAAGGAAGCAGGCCGGTATCATATATATGGGCTTTGTGCTCTTTAGCATGCTTTTTTTTACTATGTGTGGCACGGCTATTCCGACAAACGATATCGGTCCCGCAAACGCCACTATACATGCGGAAAGCAGGCTTGAAAGCAGAACCAGAAGCACCCGGATACGCTTTATGTTTACGCCCAGATTTACGGCATATGACTCTCCGAGCTGATATGCCATAAGTGGCTTTGACATGAGAAAAACAAAAAATAAATGTGATTCCCACCACAATGCTCATCACCCCAACGCTGTCCCAGGTCATGCCCGAAAAGCTTCCCCTTGACCAGTTATGCAGGTTTACTATATCGGAATCATCTGCAAATGTCACCACAAACTCAGTCACCGCAGAGCATATGTAGCCAATCATGACACCGCTCACCACAAGCATTGACATGCTGCTTACCTTTCTTGAAATGATAAGCACAAAGCCCATTGAAAGCATTGCTCCCAAAAACGCTGCTGCAATCATGGCCAGTGAGCTCACACGTATGGCATTTCCAAGTAAAAATACCATAACAAGTGCCACAATCATCTTAGCTCCCGATGATATACCAAGCACAAAAAAGGTCCCGCGATTGGATTATGAAAAAAGTCTGCAAAAGATATCCTGCAAGCGCTAATGCCCCGCCCAGTATCATCGCTGCGATAGCTCTTGGCATGCGGATATCCCACACAATACGTCCTACCCTGTCTGAGTGGTCATAAAGTGTCGCAAATGCAGCCTTAAATGATATGTGTACAGTTCCTATGCACACATTCATGATAAGCAATATAATAATTAAGATTATAAGAATAATAAATGTTGTAAAACACCTTATTTTTCTGGTTTTTTCCATGTTGTAGCTCCGCTTTTTATCTTTTTGTGCTATTGATTTTCCTGTTGAGCTTAAACAGATATTTCATGCCGCTGTCAGGTGCACCTGTAATCATCGAATGCATATCATCAATCATATATCCGATGGACATAGACTGCTGATACATATCGTTCGTGGTGCAAAATACATTGCCGTCTTTGACTGCCCTAAAATCGGCAAGCACCGGGCACTTGTCCAAAAGCTCATTCAGATTCTTCACACCGCCGTCTATCGCACTGTTATATATCAGATAGTCAGCATCTATTGCTCCATTGTAGAAATCCTCTAGCTGCATATTCATGGTTGACCTGCCCGTATCGTCGTCATTTGATGCATCAAAAATATATTCTCCACCGGCTAGCGAAATCATCTTTGGCACATAATCTGTGCTTTTGCGCACCTGAACCTGTCCATTTGATGTGATATAGAAAAATGCAACTGTATCACTTTTTGTGGCATCATCCGTATCGGTACCATCTGTCTTTGCGATGCGATTTACAATATCCACCTGCTCATTAAAGAGCTCATTGGCCTTTTCATCCCGGTCTGTGAGTGCTCCGAAAAACTTCACCCACTCCACTCTGCCGAGCGGCTCCTCTTCATAGCTTGAGTACTCGATTATTGAAGGGATATCAAAGCTTTTAAGCTTTTCCGTTACCTGCGGCGAATGGGTAATCATAGTATTTTCTATGGCAAGTGAACAGTTTTCTGACACCAAAAGCTCATAATCGGGCTTTGAATATTTGCCGGCATATAGCATTCTGCCACTTTCAAGAGCCTTTCTTGCACTGTCAATGTACCAGCCGTCACTGTCTAGCCCCGAAAATTTAATAGTGTCCACTGCATCAAGCTTGTCAAACATATCCATCACCCCTGATGCGACCAGATACAAATCACTTACAGGCTCCTTCAATACAATGATATCCTTGTCAATATCCTTTGGAGTCTTTCTGCCCTTTGGCACGGTAAGTATTTGGGTACCGTCCTTTGTAGTAAGTATCTTGTATCCACCCTCATAATAGTCAACAGAAAAATTCTTTTGCATATAAAAGCTTCATACTGCTCTTATATATAAGACCGTTTTGTGCCTCTGCCTCAGCCTTCGATTCGGTATTCCCTGAATCGGAAGAAGGACTGTCGCAGCCTGACAGCCAGAACAGTCCTATAATTGATATCAATATATATATAATTATCTTTTTTTTTCTTCCATGCATAGTTTAATTATTCTCCATCCTCACCAAGCACCTCTGTAGCAGAATCTGAATGGAAGGTGAGTGTGTACTCAACCTCGTGCGGCTTGCTCATAGCAACTGTATCTCCGATAACCTGCATAGGTGTATCAAGCTTAACCGGAATTTCAAATACAGAATTGCCGTCTGTATTTACAGGTCTATATTTCTGTCCGTCAACTATCATATAGTCATAGTTTGGACTGCTCCACTGCACTGTTGCAGTAGCGGCTCCACCGCTTATAGTCACCTCAGCCGGTGATGCAATGCTCGCCTTACCGCTTCCGCCCTCGAAATCGAGATTGATATTGTATGTTCCGTCAGGAAGCTCTTTTCCTGCACTCTCAGATACGCTTGCATCTGCGTCCGCAGGTGTGGCATTTGAGACCTTTACCTTGTGGTCATACCATTTGCCCTTTGTACCGATAAGTGCAAGGTCAAATTCCTCATCCAAAACAGGAACCGGTATATCAAACGCATTAACCTCCTCAGTTGTGCCATCGCCATAATCGACAGTCTCTACAGTTGGCTCCAAAAGCTCAGCCTTGTCCTTTGAGGCATCCTTTGCTGTTCCCAAAAAGAGATTTACAATGTGTGTGGATGTAAGAGCAACATGTATTGTTGCCTTGCCATCCTTCACGGTGAGTGTACCTTTGTTGTCATATGCATCATTCACATGAAACATTGAGCTGTCTGTAGTAAACTCTGCTGTATATGTACCATCTGAAAGTGCTATCTTTTCTGTTTTTTCAGCCTTTTTGTGCTCTCTGTCGCGTCCTGCACTGCTTTTTTGCTTTCTGTTTCAGCTTTTGCATTCTTATTGCCGCAGGCTGCCAAGCTCATGGCACAAACCAGTGTCATTGCAACGATATAAGTAAACTTGTTTCTGAATAATTTTCTCATGTCTGATATACTGCTCCTGTTATTTTATAGCTTCCCCACTATACATTTAAGTAACTGCTACTTGCTCATGGCAGCCGCTGTATGCTCAACATAAAGCTTCTGGATACCCTCAATCTCACCAAGTCCGTTAATCTGTGTATCGATTTTATCGAACTTTCCTGATGCCTTAAACTGTGAAAGCCATGAATCATCATCACTTCCTGCCATATCATTGTTGGCATGGTCTCCTGCAACAACCATAAGCGGACGAAGAATGACATTCTTGTAACCAGCGGCTGACACCTTCTCAATGACAGACTCACATGATGTATCATCCGGCTCACCCTCTACAGTTCCGATAAATACGTTGTCATAACCCAAAGCTGTCATCTGGCTCTGCATCTGGCTGTATGAAATCTTTGCTGTATGGCTTGTTCCATGTCCCATAAATACAAATGCTGTGCCCTCTTCCTTTGCAGCATCAAGGCTGTCATAGCCTGCCTTTTCTACTGCTTCCTCTGTAAGAATTTCTGCAACGGCCTTTTTATCCTCATTTACAACTGTTGCATCACTTCCAACCTCACCGAGGAGTGGCTCTGCAATCTTTACAGACTCAAATTTATCCTTATACTTCTCTACAGCCTCTGAAAGCTCATCATACTCTGCGCCATGCATCAGGTGTGTAGGCTGTACCACAAGATTCTTTACACCATTTTTGACTGCACGCTCAAGTGCCTGATCCATATTGTCAATCTTCTCGTCATCTCTTGCCTGTACATGATTGATGATAATCTGTGCTGTGAAGGCTCTTCTGACTGACCAGTCAGGATTTGCAGCTGCTATTGCATCCTCCACACCCTTGATATCAGCCACACGGCTGTCGTTGAAGGATGTACCAAAGCTTACTACCAGAATCTCGTTCTCACCGATATCATCCTGATTTCGGGGATCATCCTTGGAAGCATCTCCGGTATCTCTGCCGAAATAATCGGGATCTGCATTTTCTCCCTCTACCAGTTCCTTCTGTGCGTCTGTGAGCTTGTCCCAGGCCTCCTTAGCCGCCTTGCACTGCTTGTCTGTATCATCTGTTCTCTCCTGCACGTAGATTGCATCGATTAAATCTGCCACATGCATTGCTGCCTCCTGATCTGCGTTTGCGCTTGTCTCACTCTCTGAAGCCTTAGATGCCTGTGTACCATTCTTTGCATCATCTGCCTTGCTTCCACAGCCGGTCACTGCTGTCATAGCCATAACTGCTGCCATCAGTACTACTACTAATTTCTTTTTCATGTTTTCTCCTTTTCATTCTCCTTGCAGCTATTAAGCTGCACATGTTTTAAATATGTAAGCCGAAAACATTTAAAGCGTCAAAAATAAAAGCTCTTTGTACTATTATGTCAAAGAGCTATACATGTCAAAATCCTTCTAACACAGACTATACGGCTATCATAACCTTGTCTGTAATTATAATTATTTCATCACGTACAGCCAGTTACTCGTGGCTTGAAACACTATTGTTTCCGTACAACACAAAGGCAGGTATCCCGGCTTATATATCATTGCTTCGGCCGTCTTCCCAGTTGCCCAGTGACTTATTGGCCGTCACTCCTTAATTACGGTGACGAGTTCGTACAGGATTTGCACCTGTTTCCCTTTTCACCGGAGCCAGCTCACATCGCCTGTCATAAATCAGATTCAAATGCTTGTCTGCTCCGACACCTTTATGCTACATATTCAGTTTCTTCGTGCGTTGCTTACGCAATCGCTTGGATTATTATATTACAACTTGTAACATTATTCAACAGATTTTTATCAGACGCTTTACAGACACATTTACAAAAGCGGTGCAAAAAGCTGCAAAATACTCTGCAGCAGCCTGCCTGCAAATGAGATATCATTTGTGCTTTCCTCATACACCTCCTCTGAAACCGCAAACGTCTCTATCGCATCCTCTTTTATTTTTCCGATGCACTGAGTCCTGTACATGTATACAAAGTCCTCAAAATTCCAGTACATGCTCCTGAAATCCAGATTACATGTGCCAACTATCGCAGTATCATCATCTGCCACTATACACTTTGAATGTATAAAGCCGGGTGTGTATAGATATATCCTTACCCCCCGCCTCGATAAGAGGTCTGAAATTGGCTTTTGTCTGCAGATAAATGAGCTTTTTATCGGGAATCTTAGGTACAACAATACGCACATCAACACCTGACCTGGCTGCCGATATCATAGCATGTGACAGCTCCGTTCCAAGTATCAGATATGGTGTAAAAATATAAACATATTTTTTAGCTCTTGAGATGATACTCACATAAAGATTCTCTCCTACATCATCATGCTCAAGCGGAGAATCGCAAAACGGCTGGACAAAACCGCTTTTCTCTGACTGACTGAAGGTATTGTGTGGATTCAGATATTCATCATGTACTGCATTGTCCTTATTGATATAATTCCACATCTCAAGGAACATCGTCGTGAAACTGTTTACACACTCTCCCTCCACACGGATACCGGCATCCTTCCAGTAACCAAACCTGATTTTTTTTGTTGATATACTCATCTGCTATATTGTAACCACCGGTATGCGCCACACGTCCGTCTATCACCAGTATCTTCCTATGATCCCTGTCATTCATAATTACCGAAAGCATAGGCTTATATGGATTGAATCGTCTGGTCTGTATTCCTATGCTCTCCATCTCCTTTATAAAATGTGGCGGAATGACATTTATGCTGCCAAAATCATCATATATGATTCTCACCACAACTCCATGCTTTACCTTTTCTTTGAGTATATCAAGTATCTGATCAAGCATAACACCACTGCCGATTATGAAATACTCCATAAAGATAAACTTTTCAGCTGACCTTAAATCTTTTAAAATGCTCTCAAAAGCCTCCTCACCTGATTTAAAGTACTCTGTGCAATCCTCCGCATACAGTGGATATTTCTGATTCTGAGTGATAAGCCTGCTTTGTCTGTATGCATCCATATCTGTCTGTCTGAGAGTCTCATTTAGCAGCTCGTTTCTCAGGCCGAAGCGGCGCATATGCTTCCACAATTCTTGCCATTCTTTTCTGTGTCTTCGACGTAAGCTCCGGTCTTCCGAAAAAAGAAATAGCACGGAATACCAACGATTGGAACACTCAGTATCAAAAATATCCATGACATTTTTATATACATTTTCATCCGCCTGTTGACAATATAAAGCGAAAGCAATATGGCTGCCACATACAGCAGATCCTGAAACACCCTGCTGGCAACAGAGGCCGTATAAAACAAAAAAGAACCACCATATCATCTGTATGATTATTATTGTCGAAACTATAAAAAGCTTTGAAAGCAGTCTTTGTAATATTTTTTTCTCATATAAGCCCTACCATGAAATTACAATTATACAACCTAATATTTCCTATATTATCTATAATAAATCTCTAATACATATTATAATATTCCCACCAATTTATCAACATTTATAATCCCCCACGAGCCTTTGTGACTATCCCCTGCCCTGTCACATGTATTATACAGTGCTAGCTTAACCGCCTCCGGTCTCATATTTGGATTTTTTTCCAATAGAAGTGCTATGGCACCTGACACAATCGGTGTAGCCATTGAAGTACCTGTTTTCCTTACATATGTGCCATCTCTCGTTCCAAGGCTTATGATATCATGCCCGGGAGCCAGAATCTCAGGCTTTACAATACAACAGTCGGTAGGACCTTTGCCACTTCTTATATCATCAAAGCTTCCGACTGTTATTATTTTTCTTGAAATTCCCGGCACAGTTACAGAAAACGGTGCCGGGCCATAGTTGCCCGCTGCTGCAACAACTACTACTCCCATATCCCACAATTCATCTATCAGCTTCAATATCTTAATACGCTCTGCTGTATCAGAACATGGCAGATATCCTACAGAGAAGTTGAGTATTTTTTATATTAAGTCTGACACAGTTTTCTTTTATATACTTAAGTGCACGAATTGAATCCGACGTCTGCCCCATGCCAAGATAATCAAGCACCTTAAACACATATAGTCCTGCCCCCGGAGCCATGCCTATATCTGCAGCCGATAATATACCGCACACATGTGTACCATGCCCGTTATCGTCATAACATGTCTCCTTTCCACCCACAAAATCCATAAAGTGCTTTATGCACCCATCAAGCTGTTTGTGTTTAAACACACCCGTATCAAGCACTGCTATATTGACATTTTTACCACTATATCCATTTTTATATACCAGATTTGCATTTATACTATATTTCGCATTTTTCCTTATTATTTTATTTTTTAATTTAGTATATGATTCGTTTTCACAATATGACACAGCTTCGCTCATAGTATGATTAAAGGGGCAAAATACCTTTTGACCCTCATATCATAGTATTAATCACTACGTGAACCCATACACAAACGCACCTGTTCTGTCCTAACTCAAACCTCATTACTATAATTTCATATATTAAAAGGACTGCACCTGCGTGCAGCCCTTTACCTGGATATTATTGTTATACTTTAACGTATATTAATTAATCTTCTTTTACATCCTTGATAGAGAAGCTGATTCTTCCCATCTTGTCCTTGCCAAGGCAAACAACCTTTACCTTGTCTCCAAGTGTGAGTACATCCTCTACTCTGTTGATTCTCTCTTTTGCGATCTTAGAGATATGAACCATGCCCTCTTTGCCCGGAGCAAACTCGATGAATGCACCGAACTCCTTGATGCTTACAACTGTTCCCTCAAGGATCTGTCCCTGCTCAAAATCAGTTGTGATAATCTTAATCATGTCGATTGCCTTTGCAATCATCTCTTTATCTGTTCCGCAAACTGAAACAGCGCCATCATCTGTGATATCGATCTTGACACCGGTTCTGTCGATAATCTCGTTGATTGTCTTACCCTTCTGTCCGACAACATCACCAATCTTTGATGGATCGATTGTAATCTGCTCAATCTTTGGAGCCCACTCATTTACTTCTTTTCTAGGCTCAGCGATTGCCTTGCTCATGACCTCATCCATGATGTAGAGACGTGCCTCACGTGTTCTCGCGATTGCTTCCTCAACGATAGGTCTTGTAAGTCCGTGAATCTTGATATCCATCTGGATAGCTGTAATACCCTTATGTGTACCTGTTACCTTGAAATCCATATCTCCGAAGAAATCCTCAAGACCCTGGATATCTGTAAGTACAAGGAAATCATCATCTGTATCGCCTGTTACAAGTCCGCATGAGATTCCGGCAACCATAGCCTTAATCGGAACACCTGCAGCCATAAGTGACATACATGATGCACATGTTGAAGCCATTGATGTAGAGCCGTTTGACTCAAATGTCTCAGATACGGCACGGATAGTATATGGGAACTCCTCAACGCTTGGAAGTACAGGAACAAGTGCCTTCTCAGCAAGTGCTCCGTGTCCAATCTCACGACGTCCCGGTCCACGTGATACCTTTGTCTCTCCTACAGAGTATGCAGGGAAGTTATAGTGATGCATATATCTCTTTGTTGTGATATTTGCATCAAGTCCGTCGATTTTCTGAATCTCTGATAAAGGAGCAAGTGTTACAACATCACAAATCTGTGTCTGTCCACGGGTAAACATTGCAGAGCCGTGAACTCTAGGAATCAAATCAACCTCTGCTGCGAGTGGTCTGATCTGGTTGATTGCACGGCCGTCCGGACGCTTATGATCCTTTAAAATCATCTTTCTGACTGTCTTCTTCTGATACTGGTAAATAGCCTCACCAAGTACTGCAAGGTACTCCTCATTGTCAGCGAAGGCTTCCTCTAACTGCTCTGTGATAGCTCTTATATTTTCCTCACGCTTCTGCTTCTCATCTGTGAATACTGCCTCCTCCATCTGCTCCGGAGTAACAATTTTCTTGATATCCTCAAACATCTGCTCCGGAATAGCACAGCTCTCATAGTCATGCTTTGACTTGCCAATCTCATCACGGATCTGATCCATAAATGCGATAACTGTCTGGTTGATATCGTGGCACTTGTAGATTGCCTCAATCATCTGATCCTCAGGAATCTCATTGGCTCCTGCTTCAATCATAATGACCTTTTCCTTTGTAGAAGCAACTGTGAGCTGTAAATCGCCCTCATCCCACTGCTTCTGTGAAGGGTTTACGATAAACTCTCCATCAACAAGTCCCAGCTGTGTCATGGCACATGGTCCGTCAAACGGAATATCTGATATATGAACAGCAAGAGCTGTACCGATCATTGCAACTATCTCAGGACGGCACTCAGGATCCACTGACATGACAAGGTTGTTTAATGTAACATCATTTCTGTAATCCTTTGGGAAAAGAGGTCTCATAGGACGGTCAATTACACGATCTGTAAGGATAGCGTTCTCAGATGCCTTTCCCTCACGCTTGTTAAAACCACCCGGAATTTTTTCCTACAGAGTACATCTTCTCCTCGAACTCAACGCTGAGTGGGAAGAAATCCACACCGTCACGTGGCTTGTCAGATGCTGTAGCTGTTGAAAGAACTGTTGTATCACCATACTTGATAAAAACAGCTCCGTTTGCCTGAGCTGCTACTCTTCCGATATCTACAGTAAGAGTCCTGCCGGCAAGTTCCATTGAATAACTTTTGTACATATTAATTCTCCTTAAAAATTCTTTTGCAGAAGTGTATTCCTCTTCCGAAACTACTAAACAATACATGTACGCTCATGCACTCTTTAGTGGTCTCGGCTTACTTCTGCTTTTCAAAAAACAATAATAAAAACAATAATAGAGCGGAATAATAATTACTCCGCTCTAAAGAAAATACTATTTTCTGAGTCCTAAACGCTCGATAAGTGAACGATATCTCTCGATATCAATCTCCTTAAGGTATGCAAGTAATCCACGTCTCTGACCGATCATCTTTAACATTCCTCTTCTTGAGTGATGATCCTTTGGGTTCTGTTTGAAATGCTCAGTTAACTCTGCGATTCTTGCTGAAAGAATTGCAATCTGAACCTCTGGTGAACCTGTGTCATTTGGTGTTCTACCGTACTCTGCGATAATAGCCTGTTTCTTTTCCTTTGCGATCATTGTTGATCCTCCTTATATTATAATGCGCCCTGATAACTGTATGATGCTCAGCAATAGGTCGGAGTGTCCAACTACCGAACATGGGCAAAACCATACTTATGCAGTATAGCATAGTAAGCATTTGTTGTAAACTGTTTTTTTATTAATCCGGCAAATATCTTGCGACACAAATCGGATTTCTGTAATATGCATTTGAAACCTTGATTCCATCACGCTTGTTGCTGGCATGTACAATCTGTCCGTTTCCGATATAAATTGCAACATGTGAGATACTCCTTCCACTTCCGTAGAAGAATAAATCTCCCGGCTTTGCTTCAGATGCACTGATTTTTTTGTGCCGTATGAAGGCTGTGCTCTTGATGAATGCGGTAATGAGATTCCATACTTTCCAAGAATTCTCATTGTGAAGCCTGAGCAGTCAACTCCCTTCTCAAGGCTTGTACCACCCCACACATATCTGTTTCCGACAAACTGTAACGCATACGATACAACAGATGCCCTTACATCTGATACGCCGTCACCATACTTCACCTGCTCTATTGTCTTTGCTGTAGGAAGTGCCTGTGCCAGTGTCACATAATCCTGTGATATATATCCTACCGAATCATCCACACTTATCTCAACCCAGCCGTCAGCGACAGAATTAACCGTGAATGCCTCTGAATTTCCAACCTGCGAAAGCACCGCAGCCTCTGTTGACTTCTCTGCACGCACATTCAGTGTTTCCGTATTTACTGTGGCAACCGTCTTAATCTCCTGTTCTGCAATAGCCTCTGCCTCATCTCCTGTCACAAGATACTGCTTGTTTACATATCCTGTCACCTTGCCTGATGTGACCTTGTACCATTCTCCGGCATCCTCAAGAAGCTCACAGGCATTGTGATTGGTAAGTATTCCTATTACCTCGCTGTCTGTCGAAGCTTCCTGTCTGATATTTAAGTTTCCGCTGCTGATAAGCCGACATACCAAGATTTGTGTAACCACAGGTCTGTGCGGCTGTCGGTGTCTGGGATGCCTCATTTGCCTGTTCTGTCTCCTGTGCAGTATTGCCAACCTGTGCACCCTGAGCAGATGCAGTAACAACATTGCTGTCGTTTTGCGCTACCGATACGTCAGCTCCATAATAAGTAAGAGCCGATGTAACCCCTGCTGTGAGAAGCTCTGTGGCATCTGCCGCCTCTGTCAGACCAAGAGCCACCCCCGCATTGACTGTTCTATTTTCCTTTAATGATGTTCTGGCATCTACTGTGCTGCTTGAACTCATAGATACAGCACCTATAATAATAGCAAACGCTACAACGCCTGCTGCCTGTCCTAATTTTAATTTATTTTTCATATAGCCTCCAGTTCATGCTATCCATAATCCCATGTTTACGAGTATATCACAAATTGTTAAAATGTCAATATTTCTCCGTAATATTTCCGTAATATTTGTCATTTTTTCGTTATTTTGGGTAATTTCGCAAAAAAACAGCCACACTAGAATGTGTGACTGCCTGCATAATTGATTGTATAATTGATATCTGCACTCATCTGGCTCTTTAACGCTTCTATTGAATCAAACTTCATCTCAGGTCTTACGAACTTATGAAGCTCTACCATGATATCCTGTCCGTAAACATCCTGCCCAAAATCTATGATATATGTCTCTGCACCGATTGGATTTTTGCCCTCTATAGTAGGCTTGCATCCTATATTGGTTACACCAAGGTACCAGTTGTCCCTGACAAGAACTCTTGACATATACACTCCCTTTGGTGGAAGCAGCTTATCGTGCGGCACTGAAAGGTTGACTGTCGGAATGCCAATAGTCCTGCCCAGTGCTCTGCCATGCACTACTCTTCCTTTTATGAAAAAGGGATATCCCAGCAGTTCATTCGCCTTTTTAATATGTCCTGCCGCAATCTCCTCGCGGATATAGGTACTGCTTATATCCCTGTCTCCATCCTTTATCTTGTCCACCACAATAAGCTCGTATCCAAGCTCTCCTGCCATCGCAGAAAGCAGCCGATGGTCTCCTGCCCTGTTGTGCCCGAAACGGAAATCATCTCCGACAATGATACACTTGACATTAAGACTTTTAACTATCCATCTGACAAACGCATCCGCCTCCATCGTCATCACCTGTGGCACAAACGGACACTCTATCAGATAGTCAATACCTGATTTTTCAAACACATACTCTTTTTCATCGTTTGTGATTATAACCTTTGACTCAACGCCAAGTACCTCCGATTTGGGAGGAATGTCAAACGTAAATATGATGCGCTTGTAGCCATGCAGATTGCTCTGTTCAATTTGCTTTTCCATCAGAAATTCATGTCCTCGGTGAAGCCCGTCAAACTTTCCAAACGAGATGACGGACGGCTCCTTGACATGAAAATCCAGAGTTTTGCTTATATATTCCATAATACCTGTATACTATTCTATTCCATAACAATCTTAACCGGCTTAAACTCACCAGTCTCATCAAGATACGAATACACACCGACAAATATGCCCTCATGATTGTATACTCTGTATCTTATATCAGAGTCAGCACTGTGTTTTAAATAATCCGTAAGCACTGCCGGAATTTTATTTCCATTTCTGACAAGCTTATCAGCATCTGAAGCAGTATGCACTGCCGGCAGATTTTCGAATACTCCGTCAACAGGCATCACCATATCAAAGCAGCCTTCATCCACCTTTGACTGAATCTGTGAAAGTGTAAGTGCATGCTCTAAGTCAAAGCCTGCTACCCTTACTCTAAGCAGTGACTTCATGCAGCCATGGCAGCCCATCCTCTCTCCGATGTCATTGCACAACGTCCTGATATACGTGCCCTTTGAACAGTGCACCGTCATCGTAACCTCAGGCAAATCAATGCTTTCAACCTTGATATCAAACACCTCGATATCCCTGGCTTTTCTCTCTATAACCTTGCCCTCCCTGGCAAGCTCATAGAGCTTTTTCCCATTGACCTTTAGAGCCGAATACATTGGCGGCACCTGCTTTTGTCTGCCAATAAACTGTGATATTGCATCATACACCGCCTGCTCAGTCACATTGACCTCAGCCTGATTTAAGACCTGCCCTGAAATATCCTGTGTATCTGTCTCCTGTCCTAAAAGCAGCACAGCTTTATAGACCTTGTCCTTATCTGTCAAAAGGTCACACACTCTGGTTGCCTTTCCAAGGCAGACAGGAAGGACGCCTTGCGCATCAGGATCAAGTGTACCTGTATGACCAATCTTCTTCTGGTGGAATATGCCTCGAAGCTTTGCCACAACGTCAAAGCTTGTATAGCCCTTTTCCTTGTATACATTGATTATTCCATTAACCATCTGCCCAAGAATCTCTCCCTAAATATTATCCTTAATTGCCGTAAGGATGCGGTCTGTTGCCACCTCAAGCGGTCCTTCAATCGTAAATCCGGCGGCCTTTACATGTCCACCGCCGCCAAATACTGACGCAACCTTTGCCACATCGTAATCACCGTTTACGCGCAGGCTGCCCTTGTAGGTACCATCCTCATTTTCGTAGAGAAATACAGCAACCTTTATATCCTTTGTCACGCGCAGCTGATTTACAATACCATCGAGATGCTTTGGAAGTACGTTGTACTTCTCCATCTCAGCACGCGATACTGCAGACAATATAACATCACCATTCAGATACAAAGCAGCATTCAAAAGTGCCTGCCCCATAATCTTGTTCTGGGCAAATGTCTTTGTATAAAATGTATCATCGATTATCCTTGAATAATCAATGCCCATCTCCATCAGGGAGCCTGCTATATCCATAGTCTTTTTTGAAGTACATGAATACTGGAACACGCCTGTATCATGCACCATGCCTGTGTAAATACACTCTGCTATCTGTATTGTGATGCGCTCCTTCGGCAGAAGTTCAAACACAAGCTCACAGGTTGAGCTCGCATCCGGAAAGATGTAATTTGCGTCTGCAAAGGCCCCGTTTGTAACATGATGATCTATGCAAAGTGTCCTTTTTGCAGACTCAAAATACTTAGCTGCACTTCCCAGTCTGCCTGTGTCACTGCAGTCACATGCTATGAACAGATCGTATACTGTATCATCCGCATAGCTGCTGTCAATCTCATCTGCTCTTTGCATAAACTTAAAGATGTTCGGGCTTGGCTCTAAATAAAGCCTTGCCTTTATATCAGGATAATAATCCTTTATGTAGTTGTATACCGCAAGTGTTGAGCCGACACAGTCGCCGTCCGGTCTCACATGACCGGAAACGGCAACTGATTGTGCATCCTTTAAAATAGAATCAATCTCTGTCATAATCAATCCTCTTTGTTAATCCTCTTTGAGATTTTTTGTTACTTCATCAATCTTTTTAGACATCTCAACACCATACTCTATAGACTGGTCTATGATAAATGTAATGGCAGGTGTATTTCTTAAATTGATGTTCTTTGCGAGAGTTCTGCGTATATATCCCTCCGCTGACTTAAGTCCTGCAAGTGTATCAGCCTGTGATTTCTTGTCACCAAGCACACTGATATAAGCCTTTGCTGTCTTTAAATCAGGTGCCACCTCGACAGCAACAACACTTGTCATGGGATTGATACGCGGATCCTTTATCTACCGCGTATGATATTTGACAGTTCACGCATTACCTCTTCGTTGATACGAATATTTTTTATGCTGTTCTTTCTCATATAATCCCGCTTTCTTTTTATATTAAACCGTAACTATCCGAATAGCTGCATTAATTCAAGATAACCAATATATGATTATCTCGGAACCTCTACCATCTTGTAAGCTTCAACTATATCGAATTCCTGAATATCATTAAATCCGTCAAATACAAGACCACACTCATAGCCTGTCTTGACCTCCTTGACGTCATCCTTGAATCTCTTGAGTGAAGCAAGGTCTCCCTCGAATATCTGCTCACCCTCTCTGCTAATTCTGACACGGCAGCCTCTCTCCATAAATCCGTCAAGCACATATGAACCTGCAATGTTTCCAACGCCTGAAGCCTTGAAAATCTGTCTGATTTCCGCATGTCCGATAACCTTCTCCTCAAATACAGGATCAAGCATACCCTTCATGGCCGCAGATACATCCTCGATTGCATTGTAGATGACCTTGTAAAGTCTGATATCTACGCCCTCACGGTCTGCTGTAGCCTTGGCAACAGGATCCGGTCTGACGTTAAAGCCAATGATGATTGCATTTGATGCTGATGCAAGGATAACATCCGACTCATTGATGGCACCAACGCCGCCATGGATGACCTTGACCACAACCTCCTCATTTGAAAGCTTGACAAGACTCTGCTTAACAGCTTCAACTGAACCCTGTACATCTGCCTTTACGATGATATCAAGCTCCTTCATGTTGCCTGACTGAATCTGTGAGAACAGATCATCAAGTGACATCTTTGCCTTTGTATCCTCGATGAGCTTATTCTTTTCCTCTGAAATATATGTGTCAGAAAATGCCTTTGCCTCCTTCTCTGAATCACATGCCACAAATGTCTCTCCTGCTGAAGGCACACTGTTTAGTCCAAGTATCTCTACAGGCGTAGAAGGCTTAGCCTCCTTTACTCTGCGGCCCTTGTCATCAATCATGGCTCTTACCTTACCATAGCTGCTTCCACATGCGATAGGATCTCCGACATGGAGTGTTCCTTTTTGTACAAGCACTGTGGCAACCGCACCACGGCCTTTATCAAGCTGTGCTTCAATTACGAGACCTCTTGCGTTTCTATCAGGATTAGCCTTGAGCTCGAGCACCTCTGCTGTGAGAAGAATCATCTCAAGGAGATTGTCGATACCCTCCTTAGTATGTGCAGATACAGGACAGAATATTGTGCTTCCGCCCCAATCCTCCGGGATAAGCTCATACTCTGAGAGTTCCTGCTTAACCTTGTCGATATTGGCACTTGGCTTATCTATCTTGTTGACAGCAACGATAATCTCTACACCGGCTGCCTTTGCATGGTTTATTGCCTCAACAGTCTGCGGCATTACACCATCATCTGCAGCAACAACAAGGATTGCGATATCAGTAGAGTTTGCACCACGCATACGCATTGCTGTAAATGCCTCATGTCCCGGTGTATCAAGGAATGTGATGTTCTGGCCATTGATTGATACAACAGATGCACCGATGTGCTGTGTAATACCACCTGCCTCACGGTCTGTAACACGTGTCTCTCTGATTGCATCAAGCAGTGATGTCTTACCATGATCTACGTGACCCATTACACAGACTACAGGTGGACGAGGAACCATCTTGCTCTCATCCTCTTCATCCTCCTTGAGAAGCTCTGCAATCACATCGACTTTCTCCTCTTCCTCACATATGAAATTGAACTCTAACGCAATCTCCTCAGCAGCTGCAAAATCAACCTCAGAGTTAACTGTTACCATCTCGCCCTTCATAAAAAGCTTCTTTACGATGGCTGAAGGCTGAACCTTCATCTTATCAGCTAAGTCCCTTATTGTAATCTTCTCCGGAAGAGAAATTGTCTTAATCTCGTTCTCATCCTCTTTTGGCTGTGCCTTCGGCTGCTGTGGCTTTTTCTTACCGCCGTGCTTCTCGAGATTGATGTAATTCTCCTGCTTCTTTCCGAGCTTATCCTGCTTCTGGCTCTGATTGTGATTATGCTTATTCTTTCTATCGTTGCCTCTGTCGCGGCTCTCCTTTCCTCTTACATCATCAGGAGCTGCAACTGCAACTGTTTCTTTTCTGAAACGATTTCTGTCATCACCTCTGTTGCCTGTTCTATCGTTATTTCTGTCATTGCTCCTGCTTCTGTCATTGCTTCTGCTTCTATCATTATTTTTGTCAAAGCTTCTGCCACCCTCTGCAGGACGTCTGGAGTCATTTCTGAAGCCTCTGTTATTGTCTCTGTCTCTGCTGTTATCGCGGTTATTGTCGCGATTGTTTGGTCTTCTATCGCTGTTTCTGTCCGTATTTCTGCTTCTGTCGGCATTTCTGTCAGTGTTTCTGTTGTTGATTCTCTCGCCATTGTCCTGACGTCTGTCGCTTCTTCTATCAGCGTCAGCCTGACGTGCCGGACGTGAATTGGCTACCTTCATATCTGCATACGGATCCGCTGTACGCTCACTTATAGGGCGCATAGCTCTCTCTCCGACCGGTCTTGGCTTAATAATGCTGTGCTGCTCAGGACGTGATGACTGATTATCGCGTCTGCCATTGCCATTCCTGCGCTGCGAACTGTTATTTCCATTATTTCCGCTGCCGTTTCCACCATTTGTTTTCCTACCCTGCTTACTGTACTGGGCATTGAAAACAGCTGTGATGCTTGCCTTTTTTCTTTGGTCTGTCGGCTGCCTTAGCCTCATCCTTTTTAGGTTCTTCCTTTTTAGGTTCTTCCTTCTTAGGTGCATCTTTTTTACTTCTGTTTTTCGCGTACTTCTTTCGTACAATTTGCTGTGCCTCATCCTCAAGACCGCTCTGCACATTTTTGACAGCAAACTGTGTGCCGTTTAATGTGTCTATGACGTCCTGCGACTTTATATTTAATTCTTTTGCAAGTTCATGAACTCTCATTTTTGCCATATATCTATTTTCCTCCATTATTCAGTTTTATTCGACTGCAGCTTTTTATCACTGCATTTGCAAGGTTTTCATCCGTTACTGCAAGGGAAGCGCGAAACTCTTTGCCTATTGCATTCCCTAACCCCACCTTGTCACTATAAAAATAAATCGGAACCTCATAGAAAGCAGTCATATCCGAAAAATGCTTCTTTGTGTTGTCTGATGAATCATCTGCTACTATCACTAAAAATGCCTTTCCTGTCTTTACAGCTTTCTCGGTAGAAAACTCTCCGCTAACCACATTGCCTGACTTTGCTGCTAATCCCAGCATAGAAAGTACTCTATCTGTCAATTTGGTTCATCTCCTTTTCAAGCTCCTCATATACCTGTTCTGATACACTAACACCAAGGGAACGCTCAAGTGCCTTTGTCTTTTTAGCCTTTTTAAAGCATTCAAGGCTCTTACATATATAAGCTCCCCTGCCGTTTTTCTTGCCGGTGTCATCGAGAATTATGTCGCCCTCTCTTTTTATTTTTACTGCTCATCACCACTATCTGCCGCATCATCTGTCTCATCGATATCCATCTGCTTCCGCATCATTTTCTGTACCTGCTGCTTTGTTCTCGTCAGCCTCTGTATCTAAAGCCTCTGTCTGTACATCTGCCTGTTCTGTATCAGCTAATCTCTCGTTCTCAGCAAGCTCATCATCCGAATAATCATAATCGTCATCATAATCATCCTCTTCATAGTCATTCTCATAATCCATGAAGTCCCCTGACTCTCTGGCCTGTGTCTCGCTCTTGATATCAATCTTGAATCCGGTCAGTCTTGCAGCAAGTCTTGCATTCTGTCCTTCTTTACCGATAGCAAGTGACAACTGATAATCCGGAACAACAACCTTTGCTGATTTCTCATCTGCATCTGCGATAACAGAGATAACCTTTGCAGGGCTAAGTGCGTTCTGGATAAGTATTGCCGGATTCTCATCCCATGTGATGATATCAATCTTCTCACCGCGTAATTCTCCCACGATAGCATTGACCCGGGCTCCGTTCATACCTACACAAGCTCCTACAGGGTCTACGTTTGGATCATTTGACCATACTGCAATCTTTGTTCTGCTTCCGGCCTCACGTGAAATAGCCTTTATCTCAACTATGCCCTCTTTAACCTCTGTAACCTCTGACTCGAAAAGTCTCTTCACAAGCTCAGGATGTGTTCTTGAAACAAGAATCTTTGGTCCCTTTGATGTGGACTTAACCTCAAGGATATATACCTTGATACGCTCTGTAGGCTTGAATACCTCACCCTTTATCTGCTCACTCTCAGTCAGAAGTGCATCTGCCTTACCTAAGTTGATGCTGACATTCTTTCCGATGTATCTCTGAACAACACCTGTCACAACATCCTTTTCCTTGCTGTTGTACTCGTCAAATATTACCTTTCTCTCCTCCTCGCGGATTTTCTGAAGGATGACATTCTTTGCGTTCTGTGTAGCGATACGTCCGAATTCCTTTGACTTAACCTCAACTCTCACGATATCTCCAAGCTGATAGTTACCGTTTACCTTGTGCGCATCTGCTAAGGAAATCTCCTCAACCGGATCCTCAACCGTATCTACAACCGTCTTCTCCTGGTAGCATGAGAAAGCACATGTCTCAGGATCTATTTCTACCTTTACATTGTCTGATTTACCAAAATGGTTCTTGCAGGCAGTCACAAGAGAGTTCTCAATTGCCTCAAGTAAAGTTTCTTTACTGATGTTTTTCTCCTGCTCTAATATATTTAACGCTTCTAATAACTCATTGCTCATTATTTTTTCCTCCTATTTGTGTTATCGTGCGCTTTAATTAAAAATCCAATGCCTGACGTATAAGCGCAATGTCACTCTTATTGAATGTAGTCTCATCGCCGTCTTCATCGGTTATTGTCACTGTATCCTTATCATAGGCTTTAAGCAGACCATAAAATTCCTTTGATTTGTTGATAGCCCTGTATGTGCGAATCTCTATTTCCTTATTCATATTTCCTTCTTGAGAGGTCTTCCAAGCCCCGGCGAGCTGACCTCGAAGGTGTACGAATCAGGAATATAGTCCTCTCTGTCGAGAATTTCATTCATCTGCCTTGCAACCACTTCACAGTCATCAACAGTTATGCC